>Ga0126373_10000013_pt1 | contig 219657 bp, 189 predicted proteins | sample PanSoiMetPlot_11_FD_92545 | JGI IMG/M metagenome (GOLD analysis project Ga0126373, IMG submission 92545) | Tropical forest soil microbial communities from Panama - MetaG Plot_11 | ecosystem: Environmental > Terrestrial > Soil > Tropical forest > Bulk soil | place: Panama | collected 2016-02-17
AAATGCGGATCGGCGCTGGCCCATGCCATCCTCACGCAACCGGACAAGATTCCTGCCGCGACCCGGCAGAAACTGAGTTTGATCCTCGACAAATATCTCTCGAAATAAGGTCCTCATTCATGAGCATTCTGGTGGTAGGTTCGGTTGCGTTCGATACGATTGCCACGCCTTCGGGGCGGGTTCAGGACTTGCTGGGCGGTTCAGCGACCTACTTCTCGCTGGCCGCCAGCTACTTTACCGACGTCCGCGTTGTCGCTGTGGTCGGGGAGGACTTTTCGGCGGAGCAAGAAAGCGTCCTGAAAAAGCGCGGGGTGGACACGCGCGGCATCGAGCATGCCAAGGGTAAGACCTTCCGCTGGGGCGGCCAGTACATGGAGAACCTCAACGAAGCCAAGACCGACTTCACCGAACTGAACGTCTTCGAGAAATTCCAGCCGCGCATTCCCGACGCCTACAAAGATTCGAAATTCCTGTTCCTCGGCAATATTCATCCGGTGCTGCAATCGGCCGTGCGGCGCACCATGGACGGCGTCCGCATGACTGGCGGCGACACCATGAACTTCTGGATCCAGGGCGCTCCGAAAGACCTCGCCGAGACCCTTAAAGGCGTCGACATCCTGCTGATCAACGATGGCGAAGCCAAGATGCTGGCGGGCGAGCGCAACCTGCCCCGCGCCGCCCACAAGGTGCTTGCCATGGGACCGAAAGCGCTGGTCATCAAGCACGGCGAATACGGCGCCACCATCTTTTTTCGGGAAGGCGCCTTTGGGATCGGAAAGCACCCCTTCCGTGCCCCGGCCCTCCCCATCGAAGAGGTCAAGGACCCGACTGGAGCGGGGGACTCATTCGCGGGTGGCTTTATGGGCTACATTGCGTCGCAAGAAGAAATTAATCGCGAGGTGCTCAAGCGGGCGCTTTTCTACGGTGGAGTCATGGGATCATTCGCCGTCGAGCGCTTTGGAACGGAACGCTTGCAATCGCTGACCCGCGATGAGATCGAGGCGCGCTTCCAGGTCTTCCGCGAGTTGACTCACCTCGAATGAACTCGAGCGCAATCCGGCGCTGGGACCGCGATACCGCCTGGGTCGCAATCCTGGCGTGCTGCGTGTCGGTGGCATGGTTCGCCATTTACTACCGCGCCGGCGATATTCTCCTGTACGGCGATGCGGTAGCGCACATCAACATCGCACGCCGCGTCTTCGATTCCCGTACCCCGGGCATGTTGCAACTGGGCACGGTCTGGCTCCCCCTGCCGCATTTGCTGACCCTCCCGTTCATCGTTAATCACCGGATGTGGCAGAGCGGCATTGGCGGATCGCTTCCCTCGATGATCGCATTCGTGTTTGCGGTGGCAGGAGTGTTTCTCCTGACCCGGCAGATCGCGCGCCTCGCGGGCTTGGCTGAGTCTGCCGAGCGGCTCACGGCATGGGCGTCAGCGGCCTTGTTCGGGCTGAATCCGAATCTCCTATACATGCAGGCCACGGCCATGACCGAAGCTCTGTACCTGGCCCTGTTTGTCTGGGCGGTCGCGTACTTCCTCGACTTCGTTGCCAACGACGGGAGCGGTGAATCCGCCGCCGTGCCCGACCCGGGAAGATCGCTCTGGAAGTGTGGCTTGTGTGCCGCGGGCGCTTGCCTTACGCGCTATGACGGCTGGTTTCTCGCGGCCGCGCTCTGTGGCGTTGCCTTTTTTTTGTGGATGCGTACGGATTGGAGCAGAGCCTTGTTCCCGTCGATGGTCCGTTTCGTATTGATCGCCGCGGCCGTTCCTGTCTTATGGGTGGCGTACAACGCCATCGTTTACCGAAATCCGCTGGAGTTCGCCAACGGACCCTACTCGGCCAAAGCCATCGAGAAAAAGACTTCCATGCCGGGAACGCCAGCTCATCCCGGCACCCACAATCTGGGGGTGGCCGCCGCCTATTTCGTGAAGTCCGGCGAGATCAATGTGGCCCGGGGGACCCAGCAGCTCGTCTGGCTGCTGCTCGCACTGGCTGGAAGCCTGGCTGTAGTTCTGCTGGACCGCGACACAGCGGTTGCCTGGATGCTCTGGTTGCCGGTCCCGTTTTACGCACTCTCGATTGCTTATGGCGGCGTGCCGATCTTTATGCCGGAATGGTGGCCTCACTCTGCGTACAACGTGCGCTATGGGCTGCAATTACTGCCTGCCTTCGCCGTATTCATACCCCTGGCGATCGCATTGGTTACGGTTCACACCGCCAGCCCGGCGGCGCGTCGCACGATGGTTGCGGTCGCTGGTATCTTCCTGATTGCCAGCTACGCCTGGGTGTGGCGGGAAACGCCGGTGTGCTACCGCGAGGCCTGGATTAACTCGCGCACCCGTCTCGCGCTGGAGTCGCAACTGGCCGGCCGCCTGAGCGCTCTTCCTCCGGGTTCGAGTTTCCTGATGTATCTTGGAGGACATGTCGGAGCTCTGCAGGATGCCGGCATCCCGCTGGCGCGTTCGGTGAATGAGGGGAATCACCGCGTGTGGGTGCAGCCCTCCGATCCCGACGGGCTCTGGGAGCGTTCGTTGGCCGACCCTGCGGGGCACGTCGATTATGTCGTTGCCATCGAGGGCGATCCCGTCGCAGACGCCATGCGAGGGAAAGGCTTGCCGGTGGTGGCGACCATCGAAGTTCGGGGGCAGCCAACCGCCACCGTTTACCGCGCGCGCTGAGTCAGCCCGAGAGCGGTAACCAGCCGCGTTAACTTGGACTGCCGGAATCGCGCCCAGCGGGCTCGGGATTCGGTTATAAAATCGCCTGAGTCTCCGCGAATCCATGTCGCCCTTTCACGACCTCGTGAGCCGGTTCGGCCCAGAAGTTGGGGTGGTTCTGCGCTCCTCGCTGGGGCGGCTGATAGTGGCTGCCATTTTGGGCGGGCTCATCGGGCTGGAACGGCAACTGCGCCGCAAGCCTGCCGGACTGCGCACCAACATATTCATCTGTTTCGGCGCCGCCATGTACACCATGCTTTCCAATCAGCTAGCGGGCGGCTTCGGGGGCGATCATACCCGGGTGGCGGCACAGATTATTCCCGGCATCGGCTTCATCGGCGCGGGATCGATCCTGCACTCGCGCGGCAATGTGGTGGGTCTCACCACGGCTGCGACTCTGTTCGTGGTGGCTTCGGTGGGGATGGCGGCGGGCGGGGGGCTCTATATCACGGCAGTCTTTGCTACGCTTATCATCCTGATTGCCCTGGCTTTGCTCGGCAGGTTGGAGCGGCATTTTCAGTTACACTCTTTGCTCATGACCTACGAGGTCACCGGTGCCAGCGCGGTGGCCGTGCTGGAGGAAATTAATCGCGTGCTCGACCAGGGGCATCGCACGATGCAGAATGTGCGCGTCGCCGGGGACCCGTCTCACTCCCGCGTCATGTTCTGCGTCGATGCGCCGCGCGAGGATCAGGACGAAATCACACTGCTGCTCCACCAGTCCTCCATCTTCACAACCGTCATTACGCTGGGCGCCATTGAACACGAGTAGGCCTCGGGCATGATCGTTCCCTTTACCAAGGCCGCCGCCTGCGGAAATGACTTCCTCATGGTCGATGGGACAGTCGCTCCGGCCGACATCGCGGAACTTACCCGCCGCCTCTGCGATCGGCATAATGGAATCGGCGCCGATGGTGTGGAGTGGTTGTTTGCGACCGACGATGCCGACGTTTACGCGCGCTTGATCAACGCCGATGGGTCTGATGCCGAGATATCCGGCAACGGCACGCGCTGCGTGGCCGCCTATCTTTGTGCCGAGCGCGGCCGCGAGACTTTTCGCATTCGCACCGGGGCTGGCATTAAAACTTGCACCCTCACCGCGCGCGCCGGCAGTCGATATGACTTTGAAGTCGCGATGGGGAAGCCGGAGGTTGGTGATGAGAAAATGCTTCGCATCTCTTCCGGGGAGACAAGGGGAACACCGGTTTCGATGGGCAATCCGCACTTCGTGATTTTTGTCGATGCCTTTCCGGCGCGATGGCAGCAGCATGCGGCCGAGATTCAGCGCGAGGGCGGATTTCCGGGTGGAGTGAACGTGGAGTTCGTCCGCGTGCATGATTCCCATCACCTGGAAGTGCGTTTCTTCGAGCGGGGAGTCGGCGAAACGCAGTCGTCAGGAACTGGGTCGAGCGCATCGGCGGCCGCGGCGATTGCCAATGGACGCGCGCAATCGCCGGTCCGAATCGAGACCGCCGGCGGCCTGCAGGTGGTCCGCTGGGAAGATGAACTCTACCTGCGTGGCTCGGCGGAACTGATCTGCCGGGGAGAGTTTTTCGGACAGGATTGAAATTTCATGCCGGCAGCCCAGCCAATCCGTACGAAGCCACCCGCCCTGCGCCTGGGCGACACCGTGGGCATTGTGGCGCCAGCCAGTAATATTCAGCGCGACCTGCTCCTTGCCGGTGGCGATTCCCTCCGGCGTCTTGGCTATCAGCCGGTTTATCTGGAATCGATCTTCGACCAGGATCTCTACTTTGCCGGCACCCTGGAGCGGCGCATCCGTGAGTTGGAAGAGATGTTCGTGCGGGACGACGTGCGCGCCATCCTATGCGCGCGCGGCGGTTATGGCGCCAATTATCTGCTGACGCGCCTCGACCCCGCTAAGATCGCGACTCATCCCAAGATCTTTATGGGCTATAGCGACGTGACGGCGCTCCTGACCTGCTTCTGCGACTCCGCGCGGTTTGTCACCTTTCATGGGCCGATGGTTACCAAGGACTTCGCCCACGAGAACGGGGTGGACCTCGCGTCCTGGCAGGCGGCGGTTAGCGGCGCGAGCAACTATGAACTGACGACGAATGGCGACACCGGAGTCCGTCCGCTAACCGAAGGCTCGGCTGAAGGCACGCTGTACGGAGGGTGCCTCTCGATCCTGGTTGCCTCCCTGGGCACCTTGCATGAGATTCGCACCGACGACACGATCCTTTTCCTCGAAGATGTGAATGCCAAGCCTTACCAGATCGATCGTATGCTGGTGCAGTTGCGGGAAGCGTGGAAACTGGCCGGGGTGAAGGGAATCGTCTTCGGGGAGATGCTCGCTTGCGTGCAGGGGCCAAACCAGGATTACACGCTGGAGGAAGTTGTGCTGCGGGTCATCGGCGACCTGGGCATTCCGATCGCGTGGGGGCTGCGGTCGGGTCACGTGACGCGCGGTAATGTTACCCTGCCGCTGGGCGTGCGCGCCGCACTTAATGTCACGCGCTCGGAAGTGAGCCTGCGCGTGCTCGAAGCGGCAAGCTGCCCCCGGTAGGCGAACTGCAGGCAAGGTCGTAATGCGATATGAATTCGAAGAAGCACATCCACCTGATCGGGATTTGTGGCACGGCGATGGCATCGCTGGCCGGCATGCTGAACGAGCGCGGTTTTCGGGTCACCGGTTCCGACGCCGCGGCCTACCCTCCCATGTCGAACTTCCTCGCCGGGCTTGGCATCCCAGTGGCGCAGCCGTTCGATGCGAAGAACCTCAGCCCGCATCCGGACCTGGTGGTCGTAGGCAATGCCATTTCGCGCGGCAATGTTGAACTGGAACATGTGCTGGATCAGCGCATCCCGTTCTGTTCCATGCCGCAGATTCTGCACGACGAATTTTTGCGCGGCAAAGAAGTCCTGGTGGTGGCCGGGACGCACGGCAAGACCACCACGACCTCCATGCTCTCGTGGATTTTTTCCAGCGCGGGATGGAAGCCTTCGTTTCTGATCGGGGGCATCGCGGAGAATTTCGGCTCGAGCTTTGCCCTTGGCGAAGGCGAGCACTTCATCCTCGAAGGCGACGAGTACGACACGGCATTCTTCGACAAGGGCCCGAAGTTCCTGCATTACTTTCCCGACAGTGTAATTCTGACCTCGGTAGAGTTCGATCACGCCGATATCTACAAGGACCTCGAGGCCGTGGAGACCTCCTTCAAGCGGCTCGTCAACTTGATCCCACGGCGCGGCAAACTGATTGCCTTCGATTCCGGCGAAAGCGTGGAGCGCTGCATTTCAAAGGCCTTCTGCTCGGTCGAGCGCTACGGTTCGAGCCAGAAAGCCGGGTGGCGGATCAAGAACCTCCAACTGCATCCCGAGCGGACAGCGTGGTCTGTGGTTCGCGACGGCAAGGATTGGGCGGAGTTCGAGTTCGGGCTCGCCGGCGAATACAACGTGTGGAACGCGATCGCGGCGGCGGCCCTGGCGGCCAGCTACGGCATCACCCGCGATGAAATCCAGAACGCGCTGGCCAGTTTTCGCAGCGTGAAGCGCCGCCTGGAAGTGAAGGCGCAGGTGGCCGGAGTTACCATCATCGACGACTTCGCCCATCATCCGACAGCGATCGCGGGCACTCTGACCGCGTTGCGGGCGCGCTACCCCGGAGCAAAGTTGTGGGTGATTCTCGAGCCGCGTTCGAATACTTTGCGCCGCAATGTGCTGCAGAAGCCGCTCGCCCAGAGCCTTGCTTTGGCGGACGAAATCATCGTCGCGGGAGTCTTTAAGTCCGATGCCATCCCACCCGGCGAGCGGCTCGATCTGATGGCGCTGGGAGCCGACATCGGAAATTATGGCAAGCGCGCCCGCATCATCTCCGGGGCGGATGGCATCGTGCAAACGATCGCTCCAGAATTGTGCTCGGGCGACGTGGTGGCGATTCTTTCCAATGGTGGATTCGAGGGAATCTACGAAAAGCTGCCGGCCCGCCTCCGCGCTTTGGCTGGGGGTACGACGGGTTCGCGGGAGGCGTCCGCGCAAGCATGACGCGTACGTCCCCGCACCGGCTCTGGTCCATCGCGTTGCTGGTTGCGTTCGTTCAGAGTCTCAACCTCTGTGCGCTGGCCGCGTCCGCCTCGCGCCAAGGCGCTTCCGAAGCGCCGGTCAAGTACACCATCTCGTTTGCGGGATACCGCGATCACGCTCTTCATATCGAGTGTGAACTACCGGCGGGTCCGGCCGAGCAAACCATCCAGCTGCCGGTGTGGAACGCGCTCTACCAGGTACGTGACTTCGCGCAATACGTGAACTGGCTACGGGCGAAAGATGCCTCCGGGCGGGTGTTGCCGGTCGAGCAATTGAACAAGAGTTCGTGGCGCATCGCGGATGCGTCCGCCGGCGCGGTCATCGAATATGAAGTCTTCGCCGATCAGCCCGGCCCCTACGGAGCCCAGATCAACGAACAGCACGCGTTCCTCAACCTGGCCGAGATCCTGGTGTACCCCGTGGCCGCCCGTGCTCTGCCGATGAAAGTGCGTCTGACTGACGTGCCGGCTGGGTGGAAGGTAGCCACGCCGTTACTCGCCGCAGGGGAGTCGTTTGTCGCCGAGAACTACGATCGCCTGGTGGATGGGCCCATCGAAGCAGGAACTTTTCACGAAGCGGACTTCGAGGAAGGCGGCGCGCGCTATCGTGTGGTCGTGGATGCCGATCCCACCGACTACAACCTCGATCGCATGGTCGCGGACCTCCGCAAGATTGTGGTGGCCGCGACTACCTGGATGAATGACCGTCCCTACCAGAGCTACATGTTTCTGTACCACTTCCCGCGAGGCTCTTCGGGTGGCGGAGGAATGGAGCATGCCTACTCCACGGCCATCGATCTGAATGCCCAGGTCGTGCACGACGACCCGGAGACGGTGGACGATGTTTCGGCGCACGAGTTCTTTCATTTGTGGAATGTGAAGCGCATTCGCCCCCAGTCGCTGGAACCCGTCGATTACACGAAGGAAAACTACACCCCTGCCCTCTGGTTCAGCGAGGGCGTGACCAGCACGGTTGAGGATTATCTCCAGTTGCAGGCCGGCCTGATGAACGAGAGTCGTTTTCTACAGCGGGTCGGGCAGCAGATTGCCGAGCTGGAGCGAAGGCCCGCGCACTTGACCCAATCCGCAGAGGATTCGAGCCGAGACGCCTGGCTGGAGAAGTATCCCTACTATTTCCGCCCCGAACGCAGCATTTCGTACTACAACAAGGGCGACCTTCTGGGCGTAATGCTGGACCTTGCGGTCCGCGAAAACAGCCATGGTCGGGCATCGTTGCGCGAGGTCTTCGAGTGGATGAACGAGCACTACGCCAAGCAGGGGAAGTTCTTTCCCGACTCGGAAGGCGTGCGTGCCGCGGCCGAGGCCGTGGGTGGAGGCGATCTCGCCGAGTTCTTCCGGAAATATGTCGCCGGGACCGAAGAGATTCCGTGGGATGATTTTCTGGGCACGGTGGGGCTGCGTGTAGCACGCACGACCAAGGCAGTCGGAGATGCTGGTTTCGTGGCAGCGCGCAGTTTCGATGCGACGCCGTCCGTGCTGCGCGTGGAACGTGGCAGCGACGCCGAGCGCGCGGGACTTGCTGCCGGTGACGTGATCCTGGAGTTGAATGGTCGGCCTGCCAGCTCCGACATTCGGACGCGGCTTGCCCAGTTGAAGCCTGGGGACGCACTGAAGATGCGAATCCGCAATCGCTCGGGGGAGCACAGCCTGCAATGGCGGGTCGCCAGCCGTGAAGAGATTGAGTTCGCCGTCCAGGATATGGACAATGTGACTGCGCAGCAGAAAGCGCGCCGAGCCGCCTGGCTCAAAGGCGAAGCTCAGCCCGCCGCAGAAGGGCATCCTTGATTCGAACCATCCTGATGCTGACATTCTGGGGCCTGGCGCTGCCGCTGGCCTCCATTGTCGGCGTTCCCTGGACCTACATCACGCGCGATATTCGCTTTCTTTACTGGATGGCCATGAAGGGGGCTTGGGCCGGCATCCGGATCGCCGGGGTGCAGGTCGAGACCGAAGGCCTCGAGCGCCTCGACAACTCACGCACCTATATTTTCATGTCGAATCACACCTCGAACCTGGACCCGCCGTTGCTTCTGCCACTCATGCCACAGCGCACCTCGGTCATGGTGAAAAAGGAATTGTTTCGCTATCCCATTCTCGGCGAGATCATGCGCATGGGATCGCTCGTACCCGTGGATCGGGGCAATCGCGAGGCGGGCATCGCCGCCGTGCGCGCCTCCGCCGAGATCATCCGGCAAGGCATCAACATGACCATCTACGTGGAAGGAAAGCGCTCGTTCGATGGCAGGTTGCTACCCTTCAAGAAGGGTCCCTTCTACCTGGCGATGGAGTGCCAGGTTCTGGTGGTTCCCATCACGATCGCAGGCACGCACGAGATCATGCCCAAGAAACGCTTTCGGATTCAGCCCGGCAAGGTGCGGGTGACCTTTCATCCGCCGATTGAGCCCAAGGATTTTGGCAGCCGTGATGCACTGATGAAGCACGTGTGGGAGACGATCAACGCAAGCCTGCCGGCGCAGTATCAGGGCGTCTATCAGGAGTCAGTGGAGTCGAACGCGACCTAGACCGGCGGGCGGGGACGCCCGCCGCTCCATGTTCTTTCCGCCTGCGCGCTTAATGCCGCAGGGCCCGGACCGCCTTTACCAGGTCCGGCAATTTGCTGAATACCGCCGAGCAGCGCAGCCAGAGTTTGTTGTCGATCGCCGGGTAGCCGCTCACTACCGCGCCTGCGGTCACATCGTTCGGGATGCCGCTCTGGGCCGTGGCAATAACCCCATCGCCGATCTTGCAGTGCCCGGCTACGCCGACTTGGCCGGCCAGGATTACGTTCTTTCCCACCTCGGTCGACCCGGCAAGGCCGACCTGCGCGCACAGCATCGTGTTCTCGCCAACCCGCGACCCGTGGCCCACTTGCACAAGGTTGTCGATCCGCGCTCCGCGGCCAACCCGCGTCTCCCCCACGCTGGCGCGGTCCACACAGGCGTTGGCCTGCACTTCTACATCGTCTTCGATCACCGCCGGGCCGGATTGAACAATCTTGTGCCAGCTGCCGGCGTCATCCTTGGCAAAACCAAATCCGTCGCCGCCAATGATCACTCCGTTCTGAAGGATCACACGGTCGCCAAGCCGGCAGTGCTCACGGACCACGGCGTGCGCATGGGCAAAGAAGTTGCGGCCGATGCGGGCGCCGCGATAAATCACAACATGTGCCAGCAGGACGGAGTCGTCTCCGATGACGACGTCCTCATCAACCACGACGTAAGGTCCAATGTGCGCGCGGGCCCCAATTTTTGCGGTGGGGTGCACAACCGCGGTTTTGTGGACGCGGGGCGCGTATTGCGGAGGCTGGTAGAAGAGTTCGATGGCGCGGGCAAAGGTGAGGTAGGGATTCACCGCACGTAACATCCCGCCGGGAATTGCCGGGAAGGTGCGGGAGACGATCACGGCGGCGGCCTTCGTGGTACGCGCCGCGGCGGCGTACTTGGGATTGGCCACGAAGGTGATCTGGCCCGGCCCGGCTTCTTCGATGCCGGCGACGCCGGAGATTTCGGTATCGGGCGAGGCATTCTCAATTTGCGCGTCGAGGTTCTCAGCGATTTTTGCCAGTTTCATAGTGGGCCGCAGCTAGGCGGGCGATTGTGATTGTACTGTGAGGGAGTTCGAGCCTGACGGGCGAGGACACCCGGCTCTCCCTCGGGCTTCAGAATGGAATATTCGAACGCCTATTCGCCGAACATCGGGACCTGGCGCTGGTCGGCGGCCATGCGGCGGCGCCGGTGGCTGCCGCCGATGACGGCCAGAACCGTCAGCGAGTCCAATGCCGTTCGTGGGATGAAGATGCGCTGCGTGTTCGAGCGCAGGTCGGGCGGGTTAACCAGGTAGCCTTCCGGGGTTTGCTGCAGCAGATCGTCGGGCATGAGGCCTTCAACGATCTCGCCATCCTTGAATTTCAGGCGAATCCACAGGCCGTCTGCCCGAGGGCGGGTAGTGAAAGTCTTGCGAGTCAGGGCTTCCGAATCGCCAAACTCCCGAACGAAGTACACGCCTTTGATCTCGCGCAGGTCGATCCCGATTACGGTGCCAGCGGTGTTGAGCAACTCGAGCTTGCCCTCGTGAATAAAGCTGGCTGGCGACACGTACCCGGAGACCGAATCGCGGTCCATCTTGCGCACGATGACTTTCTTGTGGGTCGAGGGCATGAAGTGCTGGCCTGCGGGCGCGCGGAGGCGGTGACCCGCGTCGTCACTGGGATTTTCGCATCTTTTATGAGAAAACAGCCATGTCGTGCGATCTCAGTAGCCAAATGATTAACCATGTGTTATTTTCTGAGGTTTGCCAAGACCTCTCGCAAAGGACCTAAACCTCTTGTATAGAGCCACTTACGATAGGGCAGGTATTGCCTGTCCGGTCCCCGGGTGTGGCCCTGTGGAAATCCTGTGGATGTTCGGGGTCCGCTCTAACCGCGCAGGCTCCGTGTAGGAAGGCATGGCCGATTACATCTACACCATGGAGATCCGGTTCACTCCGGATCAGCAAAAGGGTGCCAACCTCGTCCAGGAACTAGCCCGAGCCGCGGGATTGAATCTGTATCTGACCGGCGGGGCGATTCGCGACATCATTAGCGGCTTCCCGATTCGCGACCTCGATTTCACCGTCCAGGGCAATCCCCTCAAGCTGCAAAAAGAGCTGGAAAAAGCCGGGGCGGTCATTGCCGGCGTCGACGACGAGACCCGGACCCTGTACGTGCAACTGCCCGGCGGCGTCCGCGCCGAAATAGCCATGGCGCGCACCGAGAAGTTCGAGAAAACCGGCAAGCCGCCGGTGATTTCTCCCGCCACCATCATTGAGGATTTGCGCCGGCGCGATTTCACCATCAACGCGATGGCGCTCTCTTTGAACGAAGGGTCGCGCGGCCTGCTGATGGATCCCTTTAACGGCGCAGCCGATATCGAGGCCAAGGTCATCCGCGTTCTGCACAACTATGCCTTCCTGGAGGACCCGTCGCGCCTGATTCGAGCGACGCGCTTTGCGGCTCGGTTTCACTGGGCGCTCGAGGATCGCACACAGGCACGCTACGAGTCGGCCAAAGAAAACAACTACATCGAGTACATCACCCAGAAGAGCATCGGGCAGGAGATCGAGCAACTCGCCTACGAGGAAGATCCGCTCCACATCGTGCGCACCCTCGAGAAGGAAAACTGGCTCAAGGTGCTGAGCGAGCACTGGACGACGGCCAAGGTCGATACCAACGGGCTCAGCGCCCTCATCAAGACCCGGCAGCAGATGAACGAACTGGGTTATCAGCCGGACCCTGCAGCCGCGGTCATGTACTTCCTGACCTCGCGATTGAGCGAGAAGGAAATTGCCGACATGCGTCGGATGATTCCGCGCAGGACGCTGGTTGAAGCGTGGAAGGACCTCGAGGACCACGCCAAGGGTCTGGTAAAGAAGCTGAGCGGAAAAGAGTCGGCGACTCCTTCCCGAACCTGGCGCGTGCTCTCCGAGGCGCGGCCGGAGATGATTTTGTTCCTGTCGATCACCGCCCGCCAGCAGGCGGTCCTGCAGAAGATCAAGAATTTCTTTACCAAGTGGCGGCAGGTGCAACAGAAGATTCCGTTGCCCGAAATGACCGAGCTGCACATCACGCCCCAGCTGCCCGAGTATCCAAAGATCGCCAATGACGTATTTCTGTTGCTGCTGGATGGCAAGCTGCGCTCGCGGACCGAGACTTTGAAGTTCCTGAAGCCCTTGGCGCCACCCCCTCCGCCTCCACCGCCTCCACCACCGGCGAAGCGGGGGCGCGGCGCGAAGGCCGCCGCTGCAGAAGCCGCTGCGCCAGCTGCGGGTAAAAAGAAGGGGAAGGGGGCACCTGAAGTGCCGGCTGCTCCAGCTGCGCTCGAGGTCAAGGGGAAGGGAGCAAAACCCGCTCCTGCCGCGAAAGCGGCCGCACATCCTCAACCGGCTCCCGAGAAACATGCTGCTGCCAAGCCGAACAAAGTCCCGGCTGGCAAGCCCGCCAAGCCCGCCAAACCGGCCGCAAAGAAGGCGCCAGCCAAGAAGAAGCGTTAGCGCTCGCTCGTCCCAATCAGGTCTATAATCGGGGTATGCGTCGCCTGGTTTTATACGCGACGTTGGCTTTCCTGCTGGCCGTTCCCGCTGGGTGGGCGCAGATGCGCGGCGGCATGCGTGCCGCTCCCGTGCGATCGATGGGGATGGCCCGGCCAGGGGGCTTCGTCGGTGCTCGGCCTGGGTTTGTTTCTCGTCCCAACGCCGTCGCACATGGCGGTTTTCACCACACGCCGCCCAACGGTTCATTCCATGGTTCGCATGGATGCTTCAACTGCGGGCATCATCACTTTCACCACGGCTTCTATCCCTGGTGGCTGGGTGTCTATGGCTACCCGTACTATGGGTATGCCGGGTATGGGTATGGCAGTTATTGGCCGTGGTGGGATACCTCTTCTTCGTATGATTCCAATGGCGACCAGTCTTACCAGCAGGAAGCTGCGCGCCAGATTGACGATCTGAGCCAGCAGGTGGAGCAACTGCGCGAGGAACTCGCCGCGCAAGCCTACCGCACACCGCAGCCGTCGGCTCCGGCAGCTGCTAACCCGCAACCGCAGCCTGCGCCAAGGCAACTGCCCTCAGCGCAGAAAGACCCGCCCTCGGATTTGTCGACCGTTCTGGTATTCCGCGACCAGCGCATCCAGGAAGTCAAGAACTACGCGATCATTGGAAAGACTCTGGTCGTGATTGCCGATCAACGGCAAAAGAAAATTCCCCTCGCCGACCTCGACCTCGCCACCACCGCCAGGCTCAATGAAGAGCGCGGCGTCGCTTTCCAGCTTCCTCGATAGCCTTTCTGCGATCGAATCATCATGGAACGGATGCGGTGGATTGCCGGGTGTCGGTCCTGTTATCGGCGCTCATCGCAGGGTGGGTTTGGATCGGCGGGCGCCGGCTGGATTTTCCGGGATTTTGCCTCTATTTCGTACCCGGGATTTGGTGGGCGATCGATCCCATGCGGAATTTTTTTGCACCAATCTACGGCGTTGGCGTGTGCCGCGCGACCCGGTAAAATAGATAGTTAAGTTCCAGCCGCAATCCCAGCCGAGCGCCGCAGTGGCGTGAAAATCGCGACCCGGTACTTCACAAGACATGTCTCAATTCGTACATCTGCACCTGCATACCGATTACTCGATGCTCGACGGCGCCTGCGACGTCGAGAAGCTGGTCAAGCGCGTGAAAGAACTGGGAATGCCCGCGGTGGCGATGACCGACCATGGCAACGTCTTCGGCGCGGTGCACTTCGTGAACGCGGCTAAGGCGGCTGGGGTGAAGCCGATCGTCGGCTGCGAACTCTACGTCTGCAAGAAGGACGACCACAACATCGAGCGCACCCCGCCCGAGGGCGACACCTACAACCACCTGCTCGTGCTCGCCGAAAACGAGGAGGGCTACCGCAACCTGATGCGGATTACCTCCGAGGCGTCGCTACGTGGCTTCTATTACAAGCCGCGCATCAGCAAGAATTTTTTGGCTGAGCATTCCAAAGGTCTGATTGCGCTCTCCGGCTGCCTGAAGGGCGAAGTTGCCGAGCGTCTGGTCGAAAACAACTACGTCGCCGCGCGTGCCGCCGCCGCCCAGTATCGCGACATCTTCGGCGCCAGTAATTTTTATCTCGAAATTCAGGACCAGGGGCTCGAACTCGAGCACCGCATTCACTCCGGACTGTTTCAGCTGGAGAAGGACCTCGGGTTGCCCATGGTGGCGACCAACGACAGCCACTATTTGTGCGAAGAAGATGCGCACGCGCAGGACGTGATGGTGTGCATCCAGACCGGCAAGTCCATCCAGGACACCAACCGGATGAAGTTCGACGGCAACCAGTTCTTCGTCAAGAGTCACGACGAAATGGCCCGCGTCTTCAAGGATTCTCCGGACGTGCTCTCGCGCACGCTCGACATTGCCGAGCGCTGCAATCTCCGGCTGGAGAAAGTCAGCAGCCCATTCCCGCACTTCGACGTGCCCCCGGGCTTCGCGCTCGACAGTTACTTTGAGCAGGTCACGCGCCAAGGGTATGCCCGTCGCCTGGAATCTCTGCGTCCCCTCGCCGATCAAGGACGGCTGAAGCATACCCTGGCCGACTACGACCAGCGCCTCGCCCGCGAAATCGCCATCATTCAGCAGATGAAATTCTCCGGCTACTTCCTGATTGTCTGGGACTTCATCCGCTACGCCAAGGAGCACGATATCCCGGTAGGGCCGGGGCGCGGCTCGGCGGCCGGCGCGCTGGTTGCATACTCGCTTGGCATTACCGACATCGATCCGCTGCAGCACGAGTTGCTGTTCGAGCGCTTCCTGAATCCGGAGCGCGTCTCGATGCCGGATATCGACATCGACTTTTGCATGAATCGGCGGGGCGAGGTGATCGACTACGTGACCCGCAAGTACGGGCGGGAGAATGTGGCACAGATCATCACCTTCGGCACTATGGCGGCCAAGGCGGCAATCAAAGACGTGGGTCGGGCCATGGATGTGCCTTACAGCGATGTCGACCGCATCGCGAAGATGGTCCCCAACCAGCTGAACATCACGCTGGAGCAGGCGATCCAGGATTCGCCGCAGTTGCAGGAGGCTTATCACAAAGACGCGCAGGTCCGCGAACTGCTGGAGACAGCGAAAAAGCTGGAGGGCCTGGTCCGGAATTCGGGCGTGCACGCCGCTGGCGTGGTGATTGCGCCGCGGCCCCTGACCGAGTTGGTGCCGCTCCACAAGACCAAGAACGACGAAATTGTTACCGCCTTCGACATGGTGGCCATCGAGAAACTTGGCTTGCTGAAGATGGATTTTCTCGGGCTGACCACGCTGACCATTCTCGACGACACGCTGAAGCTCATCGCGCAGACACGCGGGGAAAAGTTTGGACTCGAAGACATCCCCCTGCAGGACGAAGAGACCTACCAGAAGGTCTTTTACAAAGGCCTTACCTCGGGTGTATTCCAGTTTGAATCGCACGGCATGCGCGACGTGCTGCGCCGCTACCAGCCGAACTCGATTGAAGATTTGACGGCCTTGAACGCGCTCTACCGTCCGGGACCGATCCAAGGCGGCATGATCGACGACTTCATCGACCGCAAGCACGGCCGCAAGAAGATCGAATACGAATTGCCCGAGCTCAAAGAACTCCTGGAAGAGACGCTGGGGGTCATTGTCTACCAGGAGCAGGTCATGCAGATCGCCAATCGGCTGGCCGGCTACTCCCTGGGCGAAGCGGACCTGTTGCGCCGGGCCATGGGGAAGAAGAAGCCCGAGGAGATGGCCAAGCAGCGGGAGCGCTTCGTGGAAGGCGCCAATCAGCGCAACTTCCCGTCCAAAAAAATCGAGAAGATCTTCGACCTGATGGCCCAGTTCGCGGGCTATGGCTTCAACAAGTCGCACTCCGCGGCCTATGCACTGCTCGCCTATCACACCGCGTATCTGAAGACGCACTATCCGGTCGAATTCATGGCGGCCCTGCTCACCTCCGTCACCGGCAACACCGACGACGTGGTGAAGTACATCAACGAGTGCCGCGAGATGGGAATTGCGGTCGAACCGCCGGATATCAACGTCTCGGATGCGAACTTCACGCCGCATGGCAGCGCCATCCGTTTTGGGCTTGCGGCTGTGAAGAACGTCGGCCACAACGCGATCGACTCGATCGTGGCTGGACGCAAGAAACTCGGGAAATATCGCGACATTTTCGAGTTCTGCGAGAGCGTGGATCTGCGCCTGCTGAACAAACGCGTGCTGGAGTCGCTGATCAAGAGCGGCGCCATGGATTCCATGGGGCGGCGAGCGCAGTTGATGGCGGTCATCGACCGGGCTATCGAGCGTGCCCAGAAAGCGCAGCGCGATGCCGAGAACGGCCAGCACGGACTGTTTGGCGTCTTCGAACAGGAAGAAACGCAGTCCCCGCACGAGCAACTGCCCAACGTCCCCGACTGGGACGAACATCAGCGGCTGGCCGCCGAGAAAGAGATCCTGGGCTTCTTCATCACCGGGCACCCGCTCGAAAAGTACCGGGACAAGCTGGAAGGCTTGCATGCACTCGGGGTCGCGGACGTTCTCGCCATGAAAGCGTCCACGGGCAAGGACGAGACCATCACCACCGCCGGCATCATTTCCAACACGCGCGTGCTGAAGTCGAAGAAGGGTGACTTCTATGCGCAGTGCACCCTTGAAGACATGTCGGGTTCGATCGATATGATCGTTTTTCCCGAAGCCTACAAGCGGCTGCAGGAGCGGGTAAAACTCGAAGTGCCGGTGCTGGTGAAGGCGGGGGTTCGGATTGAGGAAGGCGCGAATCCAAAGATTACCGCCGCCGAGATCATGCCGCTGGAAGATGCCAAGGTCCCCTTGCCCAGGTCGCTGCGCATTCGCATTCCGGTCGAGACGGCTACCGAGTCCACCGTAGACGCTCTGCACTCGCTGTTCTCCGAGCGAAAAGGGGAAGCCCGCGTGCTGTTTGACGTGGAGCGGCAGGGCGATTTCATGGTGGTGATGGAAGCGGAAGGCTATAATGTGCATCCTGATCGCAGCTTCATCGCGCGGGTGGAAGAACTGTGCGGTCGGGGCAGCGTGCGCATTATCAACTGAGGATGGCCGTGCATGAGAGGTCGGAGGTCCCGAAAGCGCGAGGCCGCGGCATTGCCCGTGCCGGTTCCGGACAGCGCCCTGGCAGTGTCGGGAGCGGACTTCCTCCTTTCCATGGTTGAAGAACACTGGGCTCACCGGAATGGCAGCCACGGAATGGAACCGGATACTAAAGCCGAAGTCGAGTTGGCACAAATCGAAAAGCAGCTGGAGAATCTGCGGAAGCTTCCCGGCCAGAGCGATGACACGCGCACTCAGATCCAGCAGCTGCACGACCGCATCGATGCGCTGCGCCGCGACGTGCACTCCGGCCTGACCGCCTGGGAAAAAACCGAACTCGCCCGCCACCCCCAGCGCCCCTACACCCTCGACTACGTCGAGCGCCTGTTCACCGATTGGAGCGAGATCCATGGCGACCGCCGCTATGGCGAAGATCCCGCTATCGTCTGCGGCATGGCCCGCTTCCACGGCGAGGAGGTGATGGTGGTCGGCCACCAGAAGGCCCGCGACACCAAGCAGAAGGTGTACCGCAACTTCGGCATGCCCCACCCCGAGGGCTACCGCAAGGCCCTGCGCGTGATGCAGATCGCCGAGAAATTCCAGCGGCCGATCCTGACCTTTGTCGATACCGACGGCGCCTATCCGGGGCTGGAGGCGGAAGAGCGTGGCCAGGCCGAAGCGATTGCCTACAACCTGCGCGAGATGGCTCGACTGAAAGTTCCCATCATCACCACCGTGATTGGCGTGGGAGGAAGCGGCGGGGCGCTGGCGATCGCAGTGTCGGACCGCGTGTTGATGATGGAAAACTCGGTCTATTCGGTGATTTCGCCCGAAGGCTGCGCTTCCATCATGTGGCGGGACGCCACCAAGAAGGAGTTAGCCGCCCAGGCCATGCGCATCACGGCGACCGATCTGACCGAGTTGGGGATTGTCGATGGCATCGTGCCCGAGCCGCCCGGGGGCGCGCATCGGGATCACGAGGCGGCGGCCAACCTGCTTGACCAGGTCCTGCGAGCCGAGTTAGCCGCGGTGCGCAAGACAGCCATACCCGAATTGCTCGCATCACGATATAATAAGTTCCGCAACATGGCGCAGTTCTACTCCCTGGAAGCCTAGGTCCCCGGCCGCTTCCCGCCATGCGGGTGGCTGCATTCCGTCGGTTCCTGCTGCGTCTGCCGTATAATACGAAGTTTCCGCATTGATCCACGGGGGCGGGTGCGGTGTGCCCACTCCCGAAAAGGAAGGCACAGGGATGTCCACTACCGATGTTGCGCTCCGGGATGCCTCGGGTGGCCTGGAGCAAAAACCCATCGTCAACGACATGAGTATTCAGGTCGCGACGGTCAACGGCTCGGGCTCGCAAAGTTCCAACACGGTCCTACTCCGCAGTATTTTCCAGATGGGAGTGCCGGTCTCGGGCAAGAACCTGTTTCCGTCGAACATTGCCGGTCTGCCGACCTGGTACACCATTCGCGCGAACAAAGACGGCTACATCGCCCGCAAGAAGGAGATCGACTTCCTGGTAGCGATGAATCCGGAGACGGCGCAAGAAGACGTGAAGTCGCTTGCGCCCGGTGCGTCCGTCCTTTACGACGAACCGCTCAACCTCAAGACCCTGCGCAACGACCTTGTCTTCTATTCCGTGCCCTACGACAAACTGGTGGCGCCGGTCTGTCCTGAGGCCAAGCTGCGCAAGTTGGTCAAGAACATGATCTATGTCGGAGTCGTCGCCCATCTGCTCGACATCGACATGGCCGAGGTGGAGAAAGCGATCCGCAAGCAGTTCGCGACCAAGGTCAAGGCGGCCAATCTCAACCTGGCGGCGGCGAAAGCAGGGTTCGACTACGCGGCCGCGAACGTGCAAAAGCGCGATCCGTTCCGGATCGCCCGCCTGGACAAGACCAAGGGCAAGATCATTATCGATGGCAACTCGGCCGCCGCGTTGGGTTGCATGTTCGCTGGGGTCACGGTGGTGACCTGGTATCCGATCACGCCGTCGTCTTCCCTGGTGGAGACGCTGATCGACTACATGAAGGACCACCGCATCGGCCCCGACGGCAAAGCGACCTTCGCCATCGTGCAGGCTGAGGACGAACTCTCCGCCATCGGCATGGTGATTGGCGCCGGCTGGGCAGGGGCGCGTTCGATGACCGCAACCGCTGGTCCCGGCATCTCGCTCATGTCCGAATTTGCCGGACTCGCCTACTACACCGAAATCCCGGGCGTGATCTGGGACATTCAACGGGTTGGGCCTTCTACGGGCTTGCCCACACGCACTTCCCAGGGCGACATTCTCTCGACTGCCTTCCTCAGCCATGGCGATACCAAAAACATCCTGCTGTTTCCCTCGTCGGTTTCCGAGTGTTTCGACATGGCGCAGGATGCCTTCAACCTGGCCGAGCAGTTCCAGACCCTGGTATTCGTCATGTCGGACCTGGATCTCGGCATGAACAACTGGATGTCGGATCCATTCAAATATCCGGAAACGCCGATCAACCGCGGCAAGGTGCTCAACAAGGAGGATCTCGACCGCCTGGGTGGCTTTGCACGCTACAAGGATGTGGACGGAGACGGTGTCGGCTATCGCACGTTGCCGGGCACCGACCATCCTGCGGCGGCATACTTCACGCGCGGTTCGGGCCACAACGAGAAGTCGCAGTACAGCGAACGGCCCGACGACTTCGAGCGCAACATGGAGCGCATCAACCGGAAGTTCGAGACGGCGCGCTCCTTCGTGCCCCGGCCTGAGGTCTTCTCCAATGGCAAGACCAAAATCGGCATCATTGCCTACGGCACTTCCCATTGGGCGATCGCCGAGAGCCGCGACCAGTTGCGCCAGGAGTACCGGATCGAAGCCGATTACTTGCGGTTGCGAGCCTACCCGTTCACCCGCGAGGTGCACGATTTCATCGAGCAGCATGACCGCGTGTATATCGTCGAGCAGAACCGCGATGCTCAGCTCTTAAGCCTGCTCAAGCTCGACATCCGGCCGGAGCTCACAACCCGTTTACGGGCGGTGGCACACATCCACGGCCTGCCGCTGGATGCGCGTTCGGTGACCGACGAGATCATGACCATGGAGGGCAAGTAATATGGCGACCACGCCTACGGCACCGCCACCAAAGACCAACCGCATCGGCCTCGCTGTGATTGACTACCGGGGCGGCAAAACGACCCTGTGCGCTGGTTGCGGCCACAACGCGATCTCCGAACGCATTATCGACGCGATGTTCGAAATGGGCATCAGTCCGGAGCGCGTCATCAAGATGAGCGGTATCGGTTGCTCCTCCAAGAGCCCGGCGTACTTCATGAGCCGGTCGCACAGCTTCAACGCCGTGCACGGCCGCATGCCCTCGGTCACTACGGGCGCGGTCCTGGCGAACCGCAACCTGCTGGCGCTCGGCGTCAGCGGCGATGGCGACACCGCGTCCATCGGCATTGGCCAGTTCGTTCACCTGATGCGCCGGAACCTCCCGGTGATCTACATCATCGAGGACAACGGCGTGTACGGCCTCACCAAGGGCCAGTTCTCGGCGACGGCCGACGTCGGCTCCAAGCTGAAAACTGGTGTCATCAACGATCTGCCTCCCATCGATACCTGCGCCATGGCCATTGAGCTGGGAGCCAGCTTCGTCGCCCGGTCATTTTCCGGAGACAAGCGTCAGCTCCACAGCATCATGAAGGCGGCGATTGCTCACAACGGCGCGGTCATGCTCGACGTGATTTCCCCCTGCGTCACCTTCAATGATCACGAAGGCTCGACCAAGTCCTACAAGTACATGAAGGATCACGAGGAGCCGCTGCAGGACATCAACTTTGTTCCCCACTTCGAGGAAATCGACGTGGATTACGACCCAGGTACGACGGTTGAGGTTACCATGCACGACGGCTCGCGCCTCCGCCTGCGCAAGCTCGAGGAGAGCTACGATCCTACCAACCGAATCGAGTCGATTCGCCGCCTGCATGAGGCGCACGAGAAGGGCGAGGTCCTGACGGGAGTGTTCTATATCAATCCCGACAAGCCGAGCTTTGTAGAGATGCTCAATCTCACGGAGCAGCCGCTGGCTACCCTGCCCGAGTCGGTGGTGCGACCCGGCCGGGAAGTGCTGGAGCAGTGCATGGAAGAGCTGCGCTAACCGCGCGCCAGCCTCGGCCGACCGCGGGATGCGTGGCCATCCGGGACTGAGCCGGAAATGAGAAAACCCCCTCGCAGGGAGGTCCGGACTGCGAGAGGGTTTTCTTTTTGCTCGATCTCTTATGGGCTAGCTGATCACAGCATCCAGTTTGTGCTCATTCACGGTTTCCGGCTCTCCCGAGTGCTCCGGGTTTTCGCCCGGCTCGGGAAAGTCGGTGTCGGCGGCCTTCAGCATCGGGTCCTGGTCGCGATGTCCGAGTTGCCCCTGCATCGAGGAATTGCCTTCCTGGGTGGGGTCTTCCTTTTCCATCGCTCCCTTGAACCGATCCTGATCGGTGGTCGGCATAAGAGACTCCTTTAAACCTGACGGTTTCAGTCGGGGGGCCGGGCCAGATTCGTGCCCAGAGACTACCCCGGAATTTTGCCGTCTGCAATCAGTTTAACGACGCCAAGATGCGAAAAGCGAGCCAGCGAGGCAAATATCTCGCGAACCAGGTCTCATTTTGGTCCTGGCGGGGTGGCTACACCGACCAGCGCTATCGCCGGACCATTACTTCGGTTTCTGGTTGAAGCGTGAGCGGCGTCCTACAATCGCGAACATGACAGCGCCTGCCGCCTTGTTCCAGCCCTTCACGCGGCTGGTCAAAATTGTGCTCCTTGGCAAGCTGGTTGAGGTCCCGGAGAACAATACGCTCCTTCGTGGTCTTCAATACCTGGTGCCAGAGCCCGTAGCCATGGGGCGATTCTGCTGGAACGAAGAGTGCCAGTATTGTCGGGTGGAATTTGACCTGGGCGAGGGAACCGCGACGCGCACCGCCCTCGCCTGCAAGCTGCAGGTCGAGGACGGCTTACGAGTAAAGGAAGTGACCGCGGAGATTCGCTACTGCCTGCGCTCGTTGAACCTCAAATAAACGGTCAGGCTATTGCGCGCCCGGCCGAGCGCTGGCCGAGGCTCCCAGCTTGCGTAGACGCTCTTTGGCTTGCACGGCCTCATTGGTCTTCGGATAGCGCTGGATCAGGTGGCGCAGTTCCGCGACGCCATCGTCGGTCTTGCCCATCTCAATCAGAGCGAATCCCTTTTTCAGCTGGGCCGACGCAGCCTTGTTGCCACTGGGAAAGTTCTGCAGAACCTGATCGTAGTTCTGCACCGCTTGCGGATAGTTCCCCCCGCGATACTGGATTTCCGCCAGGTAAAAGTACGAATTCCCGGCCAGATCGGTGTTGGGATAGAACTTCACGTAATCGGAAAATTCCTGGGTCGCCAGGTCGTTCTTGCCGGCGTTGTAGTCGCGCAGCGCATTGGCGTACAGAACGTCGGGCGGCGGCGCCTGGGCGAGCGCTTGCTGCTGCGCCTGGGCAGCCTGCTGGTTCGCCGCCAGCGACTGCTGTGCGGACTGCATATCCTCGAGCTGCTTGCTCACCTTGCCCAGCCGAACCTTCAGCTCATCCATGGTGTCGTTGAGCGCCTGGATCTGCCCGGAGAGCTGGTCAATCTTCCCGCCGGCATCGCCCTGCTGCTTTTCGAGCGTGCCCTGCAGCGAAGTGATGGCAGCCGTTACTTTGTTGGACGCATCGGTGTTCTGCTCGACCAGGTTCTTCATCACACCCATGCGCTCGTCGAAGCCCTGCTTCATCTGGGTCATCGCATCCTGCAGCTGCTGGACCTGGGTCTGCAGTTGGACAATATCCTTGTTGGCGCCGTCGGCAGGCGCAGGGGCCAGCGCGATCCAGAGCGCGATGGCTCCGGCCAGCGCCACAATAGCGAGTTGAGGAAGTCGTTGTTGTTTGCTCATAAAACCCTTCCATTTGGATGCGCCCGTACTTCCTTGCGGCCAGCTCTTTGAAGCGACCTGCAAGCGCTCTCCAAGTGATCTGGAAATCTGCTCTTTCCGCGAACTTGGCTTGTTCCCGCTGGGATCAGTATCCCATACGGACACCCGCCCGAGCCGCAGCCTGGTTTAGATTGTGCGGGACGAAGCGGGCGGGCGCAGGGATCTCTTCGGTTTCCTGGAGAAACCGGGCGGACGTTCCACCCCGGACAAATCTCCGACCCGGCGACGCACCAAACCAGCAAGCGAGCCACAGGCTGAGCCGCTCCCGCCGGAATACTGCTGGCGGTCGCCAGCGCAGCCTGTGGTCCCGGTCTCCCTATTTGGCGTACGCGAAGTGGCCGCGGCGGTTTTGCTGCCAGCACGCTTCGTTGGACTCGGTGCAGAAGGGCTTCTCCTTGCCGTAGCTGATGGTCTTGATACGGCTGGCGCTGACCCCGGCCGAGGTCAAGGCATTTTTCACTGCCGACGCGCGCCGGTCGCCCAGCGCCAGGTTGTACTCGGTGGAACCACGCTCGTCGCAATGCCCCTCCACCACGAACGGGATGTTCGTGTGAGCGTTGAGGAACTGGGCGTCGGCCTGGATCGAGCTCTGCTGGTCGCCGCGCACCGCATCGCTGTCGTAGTCGAAATAGACGTCCTTGATGTTCTGCGAGAACAACTCCTCGTCGGTCAGGTTCGCGGCAGCCGGCGGGGGCGGCGGCGCATTCACCGTAACCCGCGCCGTGGCTTCCTGAGTGCCACCTGCACCCTTGGCCACCAGGTGGTAGGTGGTCGAGTCGGTGGGGGTCACCTGCTTCGAACCATTGGCTTCCACCGTGCCCAAACCGTCAATCGAGACGTCAGTGGCGTTGGTCGTCTGCCACGTCAGTGTTGTGGATTCACCCTTGTTGATCGAGTTGGGGCTCGCCGACAACGAAGCCGTAGGCGCGGCCGGCGGCGGCGGTGGGGGCGGCGGCGGCGGCGCCGTCTTCTTCTTGCAGGCACCCAACATCATGACAGCGCCCAGCATCAGTACCAGTGAAATCCACTTCAGTTTCGCGTGCTTCACAGTCTCCTCCCTGGAAATTCGCGTGTCGCGTCGTTCGGCACGCGGCTTATTCCGGCCTCGCGGGCCAACGTTTTCGCGAGTGCCGGGTATAAAGACAGATTGAAAAACAACCTTCATCCGCGACTTGCGCTTGCAAAATCGCAACTACTTCCAACTCCAGTTGGGCTGCGAGTTCCGCCCGCTGAAGGTCAGTTGCTGAACTTTTGTCCCATCCGCCAGCATCGTCCAGATCTGCTCGCTGCCGGTTCGGCTGGACTGAAACACAATGTGGCGCCCGTCCGGCGACCAGCTCGGGAAGTCGTTACGACCACCGTCGTGAGTGAGCTGCACCCATTGTTTGCTGGCGATATCCATCAGGTAAATGTCGTTCGCGCCAGGCGCCCCGGGTCCGTACTTGCGGAACCAGGCAAAGGTCAGAAATTGCCCGTTGGGCGACCACGACGGCGAGACCGCATAGCCTTGATCGGTGATCCGCTGCAAATTGGTGCCGTCGGCTTCCATCGTGTAGATCTGCGGGAGTCCGGTACGTCCGCTCACGAAGGCAATCTGGGCCCCGGTTTTCCGGTTCCAGGTGGGAGAAACATCAGGGCCTTTGCCGGTAGTCAAGCGGTGCAGGCCGGCTCCGCTGGCGTCGCAGACGTAAATATTGGGATCGCCGGCCCGAGACGACGACAGGGCCAGCTTGGTTCCATCCGGCGACCAGGAAGGCGACAGGTTCGTTCCGGGATACGCCGGGAAACTCACCATCCGGTTCAACTCGGTCGAAAACATCCGGATGTCCCAGTTGGTCTTGGTCACGGAACTGAAGGCCAACCGCGAGCCGTCGGGCGAAATGCGCGGTGATAGCGAAATCGAGCCGATGTGGGTGAGCTGGTGCTGGTTCGCACCGTCGTAGTCCATCACCCAAATTTCCTTGTGCCCGCTGCGGTCGCTTACAAAATAAATCTTGCTTTCGGCGATGCCGTTGATTCCCCCGCCCAGCCGGAAGATGATCTCGTCGGCGAAGCGATGGGCGATGATGCGCGCGTTATCGGTGGTGGCCGTGTCGTTGTATTGCTTGCCCAGCACTTGCGGGGACTGGGTGTTCTTCAAATCGAAGAGCCAGCCGTGAACCGTGACATTGCCGCCGCTTACTCCCAGGTCGCCAAAGGCCAGCATGGAGGCGTTGACCGGCGGATTGCTCCACGCGTCAAAGCGCACTTCCGACGGGTTGCCCGGTACCTCGAGCGGGTAAAAGCTCTTGGAAACCATGTCGAAGATGCCGGCATTGTCCAGGTCGTTGAACAGGGTGTCGTCGAAGGTCTTCAGCAGTTCGGCATTCTTGGCATCCTGGGTGGAGGGCTTGAAGTCGGGAACCGCCAGCTTGATCTTTTCGACGCCCAGACCGGTACCGGTCCGAATCCAATCCTGTGCCTGCGCGCGCGTTCCGAACAAGGCTAGAGCCAGGCCTGCCAGGCAACACACCAGCGCGCCTGCCCAGCCCTGAAGTTTTGGCCGGGGAAGAGTTGTATCCGCTTGGAAAGGATCGGCCAGAGTTTTAATCGTAATGCGATATAAATTATAAACCAAGTTACGATCGGTCATAGTGGCTGCTGCGTCACCTGCCTGCAATGCCCTCCGCTTGCCTCGCCTCAACTCAACCTCCACGTTTGTAATCGAACCAGAACTCGACCGAAACCTTGCCGCCGCTATAGTCGGAAGGCAGCGGCCCAAACGTATCGATGCGCTGCAACGCGCGCAGCGCCGACTGATCCAGCGACGGAACTCCGCTCGACTGCTCGACCCGCACGTTCGTGGGCTGGCCCGCGCGGTTGATGTCAAAGGTCACGTACACCCGGTTCGCGTTCTGGATTCTCGGATCCACCTCATACTTGAGCCAGTTTTCCGATACCTTCTGCTGCACCACCCGCACGTACCACGCGTAGCGGCTCCCAAAATCTCCGCCTCCGCCCGTAAAGCCGAATCCGCCTTTGGCGCCGGCTGCATTGAAGGTTCCGTAGGGGCCGCTGACCGGCCCGCCTCCCCCGAAGGGAACCTCGTTCGTTTCCGGTTCCGGCTGCGGTTGGGTCTTCTGCTTGCTGGCGCTGGTCACCGGCTTGGGCTTGACCTTGGCATTCTTGCCGGGAATCGGAATCGCCTCCGGCTCCACCTGCTGTAATTCAGGCCGCGAGAGCGTGAGACCTTTCGACTCGTTGGCGAGCACGTTCTGCGTCTGCGTCGGATTCGCTGGCAAGGGCACGCTGCTGACCAGGGCTACGCCGATGGCATCGCCTCCGCCTCCCGCTCCCCAGCCCGCGCCCCGATTCCCGTGCAGCACCAGCCCCAGGAGCAGCACAAATCCCCAGAATCCGAGGTGCAGTCCTGTCGACCACGCCAGTGGCTTGCCCAGGTGCGAGTGCTCAAAAAAGATTTCAGTGTCGGCTGCCATGGGCATCCAGCGGCTGCGTCACGATGCTGACATTAGTGATGCCGGCCTGCTTCACCGCATCCATCACCGTGGCAAACGCGCCAAAGGGCACATCCTCGTCGGCCCGCAGGAACACTGACTGATGTTGCGGATCACGAATCTTTTCGCGCAGCTTGGGTTTGATTTCGTTGATGTTGATGGGATCGTTGCCCAGAAACACGCGCTGTTGCTTGTTGATGCTGATCACCAGCCGCTCCTCGGTGATCTCCTTCACGGTGCGCGTCTTCGGAACATTGACTTCAATGCCCGACTGCAGAACCGGCGCCGTCACCATGAAGATAATGAGCAGCACCAATACCACGTCGACCAGCGGCGTAACGTTGATGTCGGCGATGGCCGTCTGTGTCCGGCCGTTGGCGGTGGTGAAAGCCATCAGCGCCGCGCTCCCGGGGCTTCAGCCATAGCCTGGGCGGCGGCCGGGCGCTCCACCGCATTCAGCATTTCCAGTGAAAAGTCATCACCGCGTGCGGCAAAGTCCCGCAGCGAACTGCCGACCAGGTTGTAGGCGATGACTGCGGGAATGGCGGCCGCCAAGCCCGCGGCGGTGGTGATCAAAGCCTCGGAGATGCCCGGTGCAACCGCCCGTAAGGTAGCGCCGCCGGCGGTGCCCAGGCCGTGGAAGGCATCGATGATGCCCCATACCGTTCCAAACAGCCCGACGAACGGAGTCACCGCGCCCGTGATGGCCAGCCACGGCAAGTTGCGCTCGAAGCGGGTCAGTTCCTCCGAGTTCGCAATCTGCATGGCCCGCTTGACCGCTTCCGGGTTGCGCCCGCCCTGCCGCTTGTACTCTTCGTAGCCGTTTTCGAACACGCCTACCAGCGGGCTGGGGCGAAACTGTTCCGCCACCGCTGCGATATCTTGCAAGCGCTGGGCGCGCCGGAACGCTCGCATGAATCGGCCGCTCTGCACCCGCGCTCGCCGCAGCAAGCTCCACTTGGAGAGAATGATCGCCCAGGAAAGAATGCTGAAAGCGAGCAGGATCAGCAAAACTGTTTTTGCGACCGGACCCGTTTCTAGAACGAGATCGGTGATCTCGCCCCCGATGAATGCAGAAAGGAGTGAGGGCAAAGGCATCTTAATTTTTGATTTTCCTTCCTTGGATTATAGAACAGTAGGCGGACGATTCCGCCTGCGTGAACCCCATGCATCAACCCGGAAGTACAGCAGGGAAGTCGCTGTATCGACAGTATCTTGGCGGTCACTCCCACGGTGGAAATCAGGCGCAGGGAAAAAATTCCGGAGCCCGATTCTCGGCGAATGCGGCGGCGCTTTCATGCTATTCTGCGCTCGACTTCTTCCCAGGACCTCCAGTGCTGGTTGAACTGCGCCTCGAGAACTACGCGGTCATTGACAACCTGGTGGTAGAGTTCGCCGCCGGGCTGAATCTGCTGACCGGGGAAACCGGAGCCGGGAAATCCATCCTCATTGACGCCCTGACGTTGCTGCTGGGCCAGAAGGCCTCGGCCGACGTGGTCCGCACGGGCGCCGATCGCGCCGTCATCTCTGCCGTTTTCGAAATCGAGACCGGGGCCGCCAAGATCGTTACCGGCATCCTGGAAGAGAATGGCCTGGACTCGGAAAACGAGTCGATCATTCTGCGCCGCGAATTGTCCGCTGCGGGCAAGGGCCGCGTCTTCATCAACAACCAGCCCGCCACGGTGAGCGTCCTCAAGCTGCTCGGGCCCTTCCTGGCCACGGTGCATGCGCAAAACGAGACTCTGGCCGCTTTTGACGGGCCGGCGCGTCTTGCCTTGCTCGATGCCTATGCCGGGGCGCAGTTGGCTCCTGTCAGCGCAGCGTTTCACCGCTGGAACGACATTCATAACCGCATCGAAGAACTCGAGCGCGACGAGCAGGACCGCCTGCGCTTGCTGGATCTGTGGACGTACCAGCGAAAGGAGATCGAGGACGCCCGCTTGCAACCGGGTGAAGACGAGAAGCTGGAAAGCCAGAAGCTCGTTCTGGCCAATGCCGAGAAGATCTACACCGCGGCGATGAATGCCTTCGACTTGTTGTACCAGGGCGATGCTTCGACCGCGGCGTCGCTGCGTTCGGCTCGCAAGCAAGTCGAGGAACTGGCTCGCTACGAGCCGAAGTTCCGCGAGGCCCTGGCAGCTCTCGAATCCGCCCTCATCAGCGTCGAGGACGTGGGCGCCCAGGTGCGCGACTATGCCGGCGGCATTGAGGCCTCGCCCGAGCACCTGGCAGAGATCGAAGACCGCTTGGCGCTGCTCGACCGGCTCAAGCGGAAGTACGGTCCCACCCTCGACGACACGATTCGTTTCGGCGCCGACGTCGCGCGCAAACTCTCCGAGATGGAGAACAAGGATGAAGTGTTGCGGCGCCTGCGTGCCGACCTGGCCCAGGCGGCTGAGGCTTATGTCTGCGAGGCGCGCATCCTTTCCAAACGGCGCTATGAGGCGGCGCGCAAGCTCGAGAAACAGGTGGAAGCTGCCATCAACGACCTCGCGATGAAGGTGACGTTCAAGATCGAGGTCAATGGCTCAGACGAAGAAACCAACTGGACCCCGACCGGCATCGACCACGTGGTTTACAAAATTGCCACCAATCCCGGCGAACCGCTCCGGCCGCTGGAAGACATTGCCTCCGGCGGCGAACTGTCCCGGGTGATGCTGGCGCTGAAGGCGAGCGTCGAAGCGTCCGCGCAAGGCGGCCGCAAGAAGGGCCCAGGAGTCCCGCGCACCCTGGTCTTCGATGAAATCGACGCCGGCATCGGCGGCCGCGCCGCCGAAGCGGTGGGCAAGAAACTTAAAGAATTGGCGCGGACCAGCCAGGTGCTGTGCGTGACCCATCTGCCGCAGATCGCGACCTTCGCCGACCATCACTACCTCATCGAAAAGCGAATCAGTGGCGGCCGCACCCGCACCTCGGTCCGTCACATCACCGGCGATGAGCGAACCGAAGAAATCGCCCGCATGCTGAGCGGTGCCAAGGTCACCGAGAGTTCTCTGAAGCACGCCGAGCAGATGCTGAAGACCAACGCTTGAGGATTCAGCGGTAGCTCCCGGCAAACTTGCGCTCCGCATCGGCCGTAGCCGGCGCCTTCCGCAACCGCAGGCCAACCCCGGCTAATCCATACACGGCGATCGCCACCAGCAGGAGCGCCCGCATCCCGAACAGCAGCGAGAGATTCTCCAGCAGCCCGCCCGCCACCGCTCCCAGTACGTTAGCCCCGAGCGCGGCGCTGGGAGACTCGGCCAGCCGGAACTCAGTGGAGAACAACACTCCGGCGAAAACCACGGGAACCGAGAACACCGCCACCGCAATCAGGCCCCCGGCAGTCGGATCGTTGACCCGTTGGAAGGGGAACCAGTAGGCAAAGCCTAAGCCGAAAATGAGCGCGGCCAACAGCCACGATCGCGGCCATGTCCGCGGAGTGCTCTCCACCAGCACATTCGCCAGCAGCAGCGCCAATAGCAGGGAACAGATCACGATGCCGTTCACCTGCCAGACCGTCCCAAAGAACAACGCCAGGCGGCTGATGATCTGCGTCTCGAGCAGCAGGAAGCCCGCGCCCATGCTGAAAAAGAACAGCGAAGGCCACTGCCGGCTTTCTTCTCCAATGCTCCAGTACAGGCCGATGGCAATCAGGCCGACGATGAACGCGATCGAATAGTAGGTGCGCGGGATCCATCGTCCCTGCTGGTAAAGATAGGGCCAATCGTCGGTCGTGATCGGAACCGCGGCCTTTGCCGGATGCACCTCGTTCGCCTGCACAAACTGCGCAAGCTGGCGGTCGGCCGCGAGCGCCGACTCAACCCGGCTGCCGGGCGAGATCACAAAGCAAGTCGCCAGGGTCGGATAGTTGGAGTCGGCAAGAAAAATCAGAGGCGCCTTGGCGAAGGTGCCGTGCAACATCTCGTTGAGCCGCACCGTGAGCCAGGGATGATCGACCATGAACTTGACGAACACGATGCCGTCCGGCGCCAAATGCTGTGCCGCCTCGCGAAACGACTCTTCGGTGTAGACGAAGTTATCGATCCGCATGTTCGAGTAGTCGGAAAACTGGGAATGCGAATCGAGCAGGCCGAAAATGATCAGATCGTATTGCTCGTGCGTCCGCTTCAGGAAGCTGCGGGCATCGTCGAGATGAATGCGCACGTGCGGCGACCCGTAGGGTTGCTCGGGATGCTCGCTCTTGCCGAGCCCCAGAATTCCGGGGTCGATCTCGACCGCATCCACGGTGATGCTGCGGTTCCGAAGCGCCCCGGCCACGTCATTGCCGGCACCCGATCCCACGATCAGCACTCGCGGCGACGGCCGGGCGAAGCGGAACGGCAAATTGTAGGAATCTTCCTCTGGCGGTTCATGCAGAAAATCCGGATGTCGCATCAGGAATTCCGGGGAAAGATTGACGATCCGCTGGTAGAGGGTGTGATTGACCAGCAGCGACCCTCCCCAGGCGTCGCCATCGGCAGTGCGCTGGCGCGTGAACTCGATCTGCTGATAGGGCGTCCACAACACCTTCACGTCAGGATTCGGAGTTCGGTGAAGCAGCAGGAGCAACGGCACCACCAGGCTCGCAACCAGAGCCATATCCCTGCGCCGGGATTGCAGCAGCGCGAAGCCCAGCAGGATGCAGGCGAGCCACACTGCCGGAGGAGTCATCATGCGGCTCAATCCGAGGAACGCCAGCACGCCGACCAGGCTGCCCAGCAGATTCCACGAATAGGCGCGCAACGGGCTCGGAGCCACGTCCATCTGCCGGCTGACAAATTGCCCCAGCGGCACAAACACCGACACGATCAGCACGAAAATCGCGGCCGCCAGCAAGCAGCCAGTGAGGAAGGGCGACCAGTGCCAGACCGCATCCGCTCCCCAGATCGAGACATCCGGCGCTCCGCCCAGGTCTTGGGAGAGATTTTCCAGCAGCCGTCGGCCGTGCCACGGGAACTGGATCACCAGAACCAGCGCGAGAAACGCCTGCAAGGCGGCAGACCAGCGCGGCTTGCGCGGGGCTAAAGCGCAGCCCATGCCGAACCCCAGAAAGCACAACAAAAGGGCGAGGTTCTTGAAGTAGGCAAAGACCCGCACTTCCACCGCAATCCAGCGAATGAAGGCCAGCTCCGCGAACAGTGTTAAGAAGCTGGCGAGTAGAAGCTGACCTGCGCTCCAGGTGGGACGGCCGCCCTCGTCAGCCTCGAAGAAAGGGACCCCACGCCGCCGCGATGCCGTCGCAAGCACCGCGATTGCAGCGAGTATCGCGGTGGCGGCGAGGTAAGAAATAGCCGAGGAAGGCATTCCGTAGACTGCTAGACCCCGCCGGGATCATACCCGAAGCACTAACCTGTCCCAACAGGAATGCTGTTAGGAGATCAGGTTCAGGTGCCATCGAGGGAAGGGCTCACCCAGAGCCGTGACGGTCATCACGCTTCTCCCGAATCCACCGAGGCTACGCTGGGCTTCTTGTTGGGCTGTGAGGACCAAGGGATCGCGCAGCCCATCCTCTCCGTGGAATCGTATCCTCCAAGTCCGGCAGGTGCTTCATGACCGCAAACCCAAAAAGTGAGCGGAAGGCCTGGTTGAACGGCCCTTCCGCGCAATGTGCGCCGATGCCCACCCCGAAAGAACACCCCTGGCGACTGATTCTGTTCGGCCCCCCGGGAGTCGGAAAGGGAACGCAGGCGCAGTTGCTGCATGAGCGGCTGGGAGCATGTCAGCTCTCCACCGGAGATGTTTTCCGTGCCGCCGGAACCCACGCGGCCTGTGACCTGACTCCCGCCATGCAAGAGGCGCTGGCCTACATGCGGAAAGGAGAACTCGTCCCTGACACGACAGTGTGGCAACTGGTACGAGAGCGTCGCGGGTGCCTCCACTGCGGAGGCGGGTTCTTGCTCGACGGCTTTCCTCGCACCCTTGGACAAGCACAATCCCTGCAAGGGCTCCTGGATCGAGAGGGCCTTGAGCTCAGTGCTGTCCTCAGCTACGAGTTGCCTCTCGCCGAGATCGTGAGTCGGCTCAGTGGGCGGCGTACCTGCAAGCAGTGCAAAGCTGTCTTTCACCGGGTACACCAGCCCCCGAAATCGGATGGGGTCTGTGATCTGTGCGGCGGTGCCCTCTTTCAGCGCGACGACGACCAGCCGGAAGCGATCCGAGTCCGCATGGGAGTTTACCGGTCCAGCACCGCGCCGCTGATCGAGTTCTACCAGCAACGTGGCCTGCTGATCCGCGTTCCAGCCACCGGCTCTCCCGATGAAATTTGCCGGCGCAGTCTTGAAATGATGGAGTGGCGGGCGACTTCAACTCATGGCCATGAGTTGGCCTAAGTCGCTCCCGTTCCGTTCCACCCGTTGCCGATGCCCTCGATTTCGTGCCTGCCCACCTAAATATGCAAAGGATTGCTCATGGTACTCGCTGGTTACCATTGAAAAATAATGGCTTAACGCTGTCGACGCTGGCGCAGGCCGTGCATTCGTGAAGCCCGTGTTTCAGAAGCGTGGGGGAATCCAGGCTTCCTCATGCAAAACGGGCAGCGAAGATTGGAACCGAACGCGCGCCCTTACGGGTAGGGAGACCCAAGGTTATGAAGACCCTTTTATTGCTGGCGTGCATCTTCTGCACCGCTGCAGCTTTCGGACAAGCAACCGTCGGCGGAGGCGCAATCAGCAGCCAGCCCCAACTGATTGTCGTTCCGAGCCATCCACAACATGCTTCGAGCAGGCCAATGGGATCGGCGGAGAATCTGCTCGGGCAAGGCGGCTACACCTATGCCCGCGGCGAGCGGCCGCTGTGGGAAGTGGCTCCGGACCGCGTCGAGAAGCCCTTGGGCGATCAGGCTCGCGAACTGCGCCACGAACGCCTTGCCGCAAAAAAAGCCAAGCGCGTCTGGGAGAACTGATCCACCGGTTCGCGAACCGAAGGACTCGCCCACTCGCGATTGCTTTTTCCTTTGTTAGCTATTGAACTTAACTAATGAAGCAGCACACGGTTCGCCAGGCCAGGACCAACCTGTCGCGCCTACTCGAGGAAGCCGAAGCAGGACAGGAAGTGGTCATTGCATGCGCGGCACCAGGCCGGTCGAAAGAATCGTCGCTATCGCCGCTCAGCTTGGAAACTTGCCATCAAGCTCTGTGTGGGGAAAATCGACGCAACCGACCTGGTCATGGATCTGGAACGTCACGTCGAGGAAGAAGGCTTCTCCGAGTTGGCGGTCAGCCTCCGAGAGGCAACGCGGGCAGGGTGCCAACCCATCACCGCGACCCCTTTTGATCGAATATTGATTGCCTAGGCGCAGGACCTGCATCTTCCCGTTCTCAGTGCGGACCGGGCCTTAGACCAGTACGATGTGCGGAGAATCTGGTAACCCACCGAAGCACCGAGCTGCAATTCTCCGTTTCTGCTCTAATCCTCGCTGTTTCTATCGCTTACATTGACCAGAGGGTACTTTTCAGATACCCTAGCATCTAACGTCTCGGCAACCAGTGTACCCTGATAGCAAGCATGAGGATGGTCTTATTGTGTCAATGAACGACCGCAAGACGTTATTGCTTTTGAAGCCTCGCGGCTTCTGTGCCGGAGTGGTGCGCGCCATTGACATCGTGCGCATCGCGCTGGAGGCATTTGGCCCCCCGATATACGTCCGTAAGGAGATCGTGCACAACCGCTTTGTGGTGGAAGAGCTGCAGCAAAAAGGCGCGATTTTCGTCGACAGCGTGGACGAAGTTCCGGAAGGGGAGCGCGTGATCTACAGTGCTCACGGGGTTTCCCCGGAAGTGCGTCTGGCCAGCAAGGCGCGCAAGTTGCGGGTCATTGACGCTACCTGTCCGCTGGTCACCAAGGTTCACGTAGAGGCGGTGAAGTTCGCCAGGGACGGCTACTCGCTGATCCTCATCGGCCATCGCGATCACGACGAGGTCATCGGTACCCTGGGCGAAGCCCCGGCGGTTACACAAGTGGTCGGCTCGCCCAGCGAGGTCGAGAGCTTGGCGGTTCCGGACCCGGATCGAGTCGCCTACCTCACCCAGACCACCCTCAGTCTTGACGAGACCAAGGACATTATTGCCGCGTTGAAAAAGCGGTTTCCTAATATCAAGGGCCCTGCCGCTCAGGATATCTGCTATGCCACTGAGAACAGGCAGGTTGCGGTAAAGCAGGTGGCGTCTGAAGCGGATCTGCTCTTGGTGGTTGGCTCCGAAAATAGTTCGAATTCCAATCGGTTAGTCGAGGTTGCGAGGAATCTCGGGACTAATGCGCATCTAATTGATAGTTGCAAGAACATTAAACCGGAATGGCTGCAAGGCGTGCGGACGATCGCATTGACGGCCGGCGCCTCGGCTCCCGAATGCCTGGTGGAGGAAGTGGTCGAGTTCCTCAAGGGCACCGGGTATAGCAACCTTCAGGAATTGGAAGTCATGCCCGAGAACGTGCGTTTCGGGTTACCGCCGGAGATCGTGGAAGCGATTGCCAGCGCGCCCGCGAGCGCTTCGGCGGATTAACGGAGCTCAATACTCGATGGACCAGACCCTCCCCCGACTTACGACCGCCACCACGCCCCAGCTCCGATTCGGAAAAATCGATGACATAGCCAGCCGGGTCGCTGCTGCGACCGACGCAGCCCGCCGCTTTCTGTTCTCCCGGCAGCACGACGACGGCTATTGGTGTGGCGAGCTCGAAGCCGACACCACGCTCGAAGCCGACTACATGATCCTGCACACCCTGCTGTGCACGATCGACCAGCAACGCTTCGAAAAAGCCGCGCGCTACATCCTGCAGCACCAGAACCCCGATGGCGGCTGGAGCATCTATCCCGGCGGGCCCTCGAATATCAGCGCCTCCGTGAAGTCGTATTTCGGGCTGAAGCTTGCTGGCTACAAGGCGGACCATCCCGCCCTGGAACACGCGCGCCACAAGATTCTGGCAATGGGCGGCGTGACCAAGGTCAATGCATTTACCAAGCTGTATCTCGCCTTCTTCGGACAATACGACTACGACGCCTGCCCGGCCATTCCGCCCGAGATCGTGCTGTTCCCCAACTGGTTTTGGTTCAACATCTACGAGATCTCTTCCTGGTCGCGCGCCATCCTGGTGCCGCTGTCGATCTGCTATGCCAAGAAGCCGTTCAAGAAGCTTCCCGATGAAATGGGGATTCAGGAGCTGTTCCTGGGCGGCATGCAGAGATCGCGCATGCACCTGCCCTGGTCCGAGAAGCTGTTCTCCTGGCGGAATTTCTTCCTGCTGATCGACCGCGTGGTGCATTTGTTCGAGCGCGTGCATGTGCGCCCGCTGCGCTCGATCGCCCTGAAAAAAGCGGAACGGTGGATGCTCGAGCGCTTCGAGATGAGCGATGGCTTGGCGGCGATTTTGCCATCGGTCATGAATTCGGTCATCGCGATGCGTTGCCTCGGCTATTCCGTGGACGATCCGCAGGTCATCCGCGCGATGGACGAGTTTGAAAAGCTTGGCATCGAGGAAGGCGATACCTACCGCGTCCAGCCCTGCGTTTCCCCGGTCTGGGACACGGCCTATGCCCTGTATGCCCTGGCCGAGTCCGGCATTTCGGCCAACGACCCGCGCTTGGTGAAATGCGGCGATTGGATCCTGCAAAAACAGGTGCGCACGGCCGGCGACTGGAAGGTCAAGAATCCGGAAGGCCAGCCGGGTGGCTGGTACTTCGAGTTCAACAACGAGTTTTATCCCGATGTCGACGATACCGCCCAGGTTTGCCTGGCGCTGGCGCGTGTCGAACATCCCAACGGCCGCTATCAGCGCGAGTCCGTGCAGCGTGCCCTTGACTGGGTCCTGAGCATGCAGTGCCGCAACGGCGGATGGGCCTCATTCGACAAGAACAACGATCGGATGGTTTTCCAATACGTACCCTTTGCCGACCACAACGCCATGCTCGATCCGGCCACGGTGGACATCACGGGACGCGTGCTGGAAATGCTGGCCTGTTACGGTTACGACCAGCATCACACCGCGGTGAAGAAGGCGATCCAATTCCTGCGCCGCGAGCAGGAGCCCGATGGTTCCTGGTTTGGGCGCTGGGGAGTCAACTACATCTACGGCACCATGCTGGTGCTGCGCGGACTCGAAGCCGTAGGCGTGGATCACCACGAGCCCTACGTCCAGCAGGCCGCGGAGTGGTTGCGGATGGTGCAGAATCCCGACGGTGGTTGGGGCGAGACCGTCGGCTCCTACGACGATCCCAACCTCAAGGGCCAAGGCGACAGCACCCCGTCGCAAACCGCGTGGGCTGTGCTGGGTCTCATGGCAGCCAATGACACGCGCAGCGATTCTGTGGCGCGCGGCATTGCCTACCTGCTGCGCACGCAAAAGAAAGACGGTTCCTGGGATGAGGCCTACTACACCGGCACCGGCTTTCCCCGCGTCTTTTACTTGAAATACTGCATGTACCGGCAGTACTTCCCGCTGCTGGCTTTGACAACTTACGCCAAGACGGTCGCTGGAGAAAATGCGGCCTCGGCGCAAGCTGGAAGATGAGTCCGCTGCCCGTGGTGGAGGAGGGCGCGGTCTTGGCTCGAACCCGTTCGGATGCCCGTCCCCGCCGAACCGGTGATGCTCGTCCTTGAGAGCGTTTGTAACAGGTGCGACCGGGTTCCTGGGCGCGCACGTGGCGCGTGTGCTGGCCGATCAGGGTGCCCCGTTACGGTTGCTCGTTCGGCCGACCAGCGACTTACGCAATTTGGAGGGTTTGCCGGCTGATCGCGCTGTCGGAGATTTGCGGGACCCGGCTTCGATTGTGAAGGCAATGGAGGGGTGCGATACCGTCTTTCATGTCGCGGCCGATTACCGGTTATGGGTGCGTGATCCGCAGGAAATGTACCGGTCGAACGTCGAAGGTACGCGTGGCCTGCTGGAAGCCGCACGCAGGCAGGGCGTGAAACGGGTGGTCTACACCTCCAGCGTTGCCACGATGGGCTTCCGCTCGAACGGTCAGCTGGCCGACGAGGATTCGCCGGTCTCGCTGGCCGACATGATCGGCCATTACAAGCGCTCGAAGTATCAGGCTGAACAAGTGGCTCTGGAAGCCGGACGCAGCGGTCAACACGTGGTGGTGGTGAATCCATCGACTCCGGTGGGTGAAATGGATGTGAAGCCCACACCCACCGGGCGAATTGTTCTGGACTTCCTGAAGCGGAAGTTTCCAGCCTATGTGGATACGGGCTTGAATCTGGTGGATGCGACCGATTGCGCGCGTGGCCACTTGGCCGCGCTGGAGAAGGGAAGAAGCGGCGAGCGCTACATTCTGGGCGGCGAAAACCTGACCCTGAAACAGATTCTCGACAAGCTGGCCGCGATTACAGGATTGCCTTCCCCCACGGTGGAGGTCCCTCATTTTGTGGCTTTGGGTGCGGCAGTAGTGGACGAGCTCTGGACCGGGCGCATGCGAGGTCGCGAACCGCGCGCCACCATTGATGCCGTTCGCATGGGGCGCAAGAAAATGTACGTCTCGTCGGCAAAGGCCGAGCGGGAACTGGGTTGGAAAGCGATTCCGGTCGATGGCGCCCTCCGCCGCGCCGCTGACTGGTTTCGAGCGCAGGGCTATGTCTGAAGTTGCCATCGTCGCCGCGCTCGAACGCGAGGTTACTGGACTCGTGAAGAGTTGGAACCGCGTGCAGCGTGAGTTCGGGGGACGCAACTTCCGGTTTTGGCAGCGTGGAGCTGCAGTGCTGGTCTGCGGTGGCGTCGGTGCGGAGGCCGCACGGCGCGCCACCGAGGCGGTGGTCGCGCTCTACCAGCCTGCTGAGTTGATCTCGGCAGGGTTTGCCGGCGCGCTGGAGCGGGGTTTGCCAGTGGCGACTGTTCTGGAGCCAGCTACGGTGGTCGACGCACGCGACAGCGCTCGCATCCCGACCGGCCAAGGCAAAGGGGTATTGGTCAGCTTTGCGGCGGTGGCCGATCAGGAACAGAAAGCCAAGCTGGCGCGCTCGTATAGCGCTCAAGCCGTCGATATGGAAGCTGCGTCGGTGGGCAAGGGCGCGCAGGTGCATGGCCTGCGCTTCCGCGCAGTTAAGGTCATCTCCGATGAACTGGGTTTCCCCATGCCGCCCATGGATCGATTTGTGAGTCACGATGGCAAATTCAACACTAGAAATTTTGCCATCTATGCCTTGCTGCGTCCGCGGAGCTGGCCCACGGTACTGCAATTGGGACGCAACAGCGCGAAAGCGGCGCGCGCCCTGTGTAGGCACCTGGAGGGTGAACTCGGACGCGAGCGCCAGGCGCGTCCGGTGGCTCAAGGCAGTATCGAGTGAGAAGAGTCTGGAGCGGGCTAAGTTCGGTGTTCGTGCTTGCTGGCACGTGGCTGGCCGCGCAAAACGCGCCACCGGTGTTTGTCGAGAGTTTTCATCGGGCCAGGACGCGAATTGCCGAGGAGAGTTTTGAATTGTCGTTGGATTCCAAAAATGCGACCTGCCAGATTCGACTGAAGGACCAGTCCGGATTGGATCGCTACCAGTTGTTCTGTAGCCCGCAGCGGGTTGGCGGCGGCGACGAGCGCATTCTAAGTTGGCAATTACGCCTGTCAGATTTGCATCATAGGATGTACGAAAACCTCTTGATGCCGACTCTCGACAGCACGCAGGACCACATCCAGATTGGGTGGCTGGATCCGGGCAAGTTTGCCCGGATCCCCCTGGCCACGATGCGCGTCGTAAAAGTCGATGGATTCTATTGTGTGATCCAGGTACCTGATTTTCATTTTTCCACGCCGCCGGCCCCCTACTTGGATCATATGGTCGTGAAGGTGCAGTTTACGAATGTGAATCCTCTGCCGGGGGCGGGTTCGGCCGGCCGCGGAGGGGACCAGAAACCGTAATGGCCATCGCTGGACAAATCGCAATCGAACCGGCGGACCACAAAATTCCCGCCACCATGCTCGCCGCGGTCTATCACGGCAAGAACGACGTGCGCATGGAGACGGTAGCAGTGCCCGAGATTGGCCATGGCGAGATCCTGGTCCGGGTGCACAGCTGTGGTATCTGCGGTACCGACCTCAAAAAGATCGCCACGGGATCCCATTCGGCGCCTCGGATTTTTGGCCACGAAACCGCCGGGGTTGTGGCTGCGGTCGGCCCGGGAGTCGCCCGCTTTAAGGTTGGCAGCCGGGTGATGGTTTTCCACCACATTCCGTGCGGAGAGTGCTACTACTGCCGTCACAAGACGTTTGCCCAGTGCGAGATTTATAAAAAAGTAGGCTGCACCGCCGGCTACGAACCCAGCGGTGGCGGATTTGCCGAATACGTTCGAGTCATGGATTGGATCGTCGAACGCGGCACGGTGCGCATCCCCGATGGCGTGAGCTTCGAGCAGGCGGCGTTTGTCGAACCTGTGAACACCTGCATGAAGGGTGTGGAGTCGCTGCGCCTGTTGCCGGAGGAAACGGTTCTGGTCATCGGTCAGGGACCGATTGGAGTGATCCTGGCGGTGCTGGCTGTGCGCACAGGGGCTAGGGTTATTACTTCCGATTTGTATTCGCAGAGGCTTACAATATCTGAAAGTTTCGGTTTGGGCCTGACAATTGATGCTTCGCGCGCCAACGTCATCGAGCGGGTGCGCGAACTGACCGACGGCCGGGGCGCCGACGCCGTAATTTTGGCGGTCGGCGGCAACGGCCTGATCCGGCCAGCTATGGATGCGACTCGTCCGGGCGGCCGGGTGTTGCTGTTTGCGCAGACTGCGCGTGGCGAAGTGACACTAGACCCGGCGGCGATATGTGTGGATGAGAAGACCCTGCTCGGATCCTACAGCGCCTCCGTCGAATTGCAGGAAGGATCGGTGCGTTTTGTAATGGAGCGCGAGATGGACCTCGCGCGCCTGGTTAGCCACCGCTTCCCGCTGTCGCGCGCCCTCGAGGCGTTGCATCTGGCGGCTCACCCCCAACCGGACTCGATGAAAATCGTGATCCAGCCAGGCAGCGCATGGGAAGGACACTCGAAGTGAACGGAAAAATGACCGCAGCCGTCCTCTATGGCAAAGAGGACATCAAGATTGAGCAGGTACCCATCCCCCGCGTCAGCGAGGGTGAAGTCCTGATCAAGGTACAGGTCGCTCTGACCTGCGGGACCGACCTCAAGGTTTATCAGCGCGGCTATCACGCCCGCATGATTGTGCCGCCTGCTTTGTTCGGCCACGAACTGGCCGGGGTTATCGAAGAAGTCGGCGCCGGGGTTCGCGGCTTCAAACGCGGCATGCGCGTGGTCGCGCTCAATTCCGCCCCCTGCGGCATGTGCTTCTATTGCTCCAAGCACCAGGAAAATCTCTGCGAAGACCTGCTCTTCAACAACGGCGCCTACGCCGAATACATCCGCGTGCCCCGGCGCATCGTCGAGACCAACATGCTGGCGATCCCGCCCCATGTAACCGTGGAAGACGCCGCGATGACCGAGCCCTTGGCCTGCGTGCTGCGCGGCCTGCACGAAACCCGGGTGGAAATCGGCGACACCGTCGCCGTGATCGGCGGGGGGCCCATCGGCCTGATGTTCGTCCAGGTCGCCAAGGCGATCGGCTGCAACGTGATTGCGGTGGTCAAGCGCGATTCGCAGGTCACCATGGCCAAGCGCAAGGGCGCGCACGAGGTCGTGCAGATCACCCAGGTTCCCGATGCCATCGAGGCAGTACGCGAGCTGACTCGCGAGAAGCGCGGCGCCGATGTCGTGATTGAAGCCGTGGGACGTCCGCAGGCTTGGGAATGGGCCGTGCAGATGGTTCGCAAGGGAGGAACCGTCAACTTCTTCGGCGGATGCGCCAGTGGCACGAAGGTACAGCTCGATACCAACCGCCTGCACTACTCCGAGATTTCCCTCAAAGCGACCTTCCACCACACGCCCGAGACCGTGCGCCGCGCGTTTGGCCTGATCGCCGAGAAAAAGGTACGCGGCACCGATTACATCACTGGCGAGGCGCCGCTGTCGCGCTTGCACGATGTGCTGCGGCACATGCTCAACCGCAACGGCGACATCAAGACCGCCATTATTCCGGGGCACTAGAGGTCGAAGCTTTCCGCCAGGAACGAGACTCGCGAATGAACACCGTAGCCAGCAGCGAATCCCGTCCAGTGCCCGCCTCTCCGCCGGCAGGCTGGAGCCATCTCCCGCCGGAGTATGCCATTCCCGCGGTTGCCCCCTCGCTCGCCGAAGCCGAGCAATATTGTCGACGCCTGGCCCGCTCCCACTACGAGAATTTCTCGGTCGCCACCTGGTTTCTTCCCCCGCGCCTGCGCCAGCCGTTCTTCAACGTTTACGCCTATTGCCGCATCTCCGACGATCTGGGCGACGAGGTCGGTGATGCCGCCGCGTCCCTGCGATTGCTCGATCAATGGGAAGAGGAGTTGGAAGCCTGCTACGCGGGCCGTCCGCGTCACCCCGTGTTTGTGGCATTGTCCGGAACCGTGAAGCAGTTCGACATTCCGAAGTCGGAGTTCGCGAATCTGCTGAAGGCTTTCCGCCAGGACCAGACCATCCGGCGCTACCAAACCTTCGACGACTTGCTCGGATACTGCCTCAACTCGGCCAATCCGGTAGGGCGCCTGGTTTTGTGCCTGTGCGGCCACCGCGACGCCGAGCGCCAGCAACTCTCCGATTTCACCTGCACCGCGCTGCAGTTGGCGAATTTCTGGCAGGACGTATCCATCGATTACGACGGCAAGGATCGCATTTATCTTCCGCTCGAGGATCTGTGCCGCTTCGGCGTCACCGAAGAGGATCTGAAGCGGCACCGCAACACCGCAGCCTTCCGCGGAATGATGAAGTTCGAAGTCGAGCGTGCCCGCGACTGGTTTCGCCGTGGCGAGCCGCTGATCGGCAAAGTGGAGAAAGACCTCGCCCTCGACATCGAGCTGTTCACGCGTGGCGGGCAGGAAATCCTGAATGCGATTGAAGCCCAGGATTATGCTGTACTGGGTCGCCGCCCATCGATCTCCAAAGTCCGCAAACTTGCGCTGGTGGCTCGCGCTGCCCTGGGGAGGCTGCGATGAGCACCGCCGTCCAACAGGCCGCCATGCCCTGGACTCCTACCCCGACGCAACTGGCGATCGCCTACTCGGTGTGCCGCGGAATCGCGCGCACTTCCGCCAAGAATTTCTATTACGGATTCATGGTACTGCCCAAGCGGAAACGGGCCGCCTTATGCGCTGTCTACGCTTTCATGCGGCGCTGCGACGACCTCTCCGATGACCCGTCGCTCCCCGTTCACGAACGCCGCATGAGGCTCGAGGCCTGGCTCGACGGCTTGCACCGTGCCTACGCGGGCCACCCGACCGACGACCCGGTCTTCCTGGCACTCACCGACGCCCAACGTCGTTTCGCAATTCCGCTGGAACTGCTGGATCAGCTTGCGCTCGGAACGTTGATGGATGTGCAGGAAACGGCCGGCGACGACGCGACCGAGATGCGCGAAGCGGTTGCCCCAGCCACTGTCCAATACGCCACCTTCGAAGATCTACGCCTTTATTGCTACCGGGTCGCGTCGGTGGTCGGCCTGGTCTGCATCAAAGTTTTCGGTTACAGGGATCCCCGGGCTGAACAGTTGGCCGAACGCTGTGGCATGGCCTTCCAGCTGACCAATATCATCCGCGACGTCAAGGAAGACGCCGCTCTCGGGCGCGTCTACCTGCCCCAGGAAGATCTCGCAAAGTTCGGATTATCGTCGGCTGACCTGCTGGCAAAGCCGGACCCGGCGCGCCTCCGTCCGCTGCTGGAGTTGGAAGCCGGACGCGCCCGCGAACTCTATCAGTCAGGCCATGACCTGATTCCGCTGGTGGATGAAGATAGCCAGCCCGCGCTGTGGGTGCTGGTCACCATCTATCAACGACTGTTGGAAAAGATCGCATCACGACAGTTCAATGTGTGGGGCGAGAAGGTCCGGCTGTCCGTCCGCGAAAAGCTCACCATCCTCGGTAAAGGATTTCTGCAACGCCTGACGTAAATGACGCAGCCTTGGACACAACCTCCCCGGGTCGCCGTGGTCGGAGGCGGCCTGGCCGGCCTCGCCGCCGGCACTGCGCTGGCCAATGCGGGCCTGCGCATCACGCTGTTTGAGCGTCGTCCCTATCTCGGCGGGCGGGCGTCCTCCTACCAGCACCCGGGCACCGGCGAGATCGTCGATAACTGCCAGCACGTATTGCTGGGCTGCTGCACCAATCTGATTGAGTTCTATGCGCGCACCGGCGTCGCCAATCGGATCCGCTGGTACGACCGCCTGACCTTCCTCGAGCCGGGTGGCCGCGCTTCCGAGATCGGTCCCTCGTCGCTGCCCGCGCCCTTGCACACCTCGCCCGCCTTCCTCCGGGCCGCATGCCTCGACCTCTCCGACAAGCTCGCCATCGCCCGCGCCATGATGGCCCTGGCTCCTGCCACTCCGCGCGACAAAGGCGAATCGTTCCTCAACTGGTTACGCCGCCATGGCCAGACCGAGCGCGCCATTGACCGCTTCTGGCGCACCGTCCTGGTCAGCGCCTTGAATGAGGAGATCGACCGCATCTCCGTTCCCTACGCCGCGCAGGTGATGCGCGAGTCCTTTCTCAAGTCTGCCGAGGCCGGACGCATGGGCATCCCTGCGATCCCCCTCACCGAGCTCTACAACGCTGCCGGAAATTACATTCGCGAACACGGCGGTGATGTGCAGTTTCGCACTTCGGTGGAATCGTTCCGCGCCGATTTGTCAGATGTAAAGCTGTTGGTGGGCCGTCAAGAGCAGACCTTCGATTACGTGGTGCTGGCGCTGCCCTTCGATGGTCTGGCTCGCATTCTCCCGGATACCTCCGCGTCGCAACCGCTGCGCGATTCGTTGCAGCGCTTTGAAACGTCTCCCATCACCGGGATTCATCTCTGGTTCGATCGCAACGTCACCGACCTCGATCACGCGGTCCTGCTCGATCGCACCATTCAGTGGATGTTCCACAAGTCGAGGCTCCAGAATCGCGCCGATGGCAATGGGGGCAGCTACCTCGAACTAGTGGTGAGTTCGTCGAAGTCCCTGGTGGATAAATCGCGGCCGGAGATCGTAGAGCTGGCGCTGAAGGAACTCGCCGACTTTTTTCCGCGGGTCGGAAAGGCCAATCTGCTGAAGTCAACCGTGATTAAGGAAGTTCATGCGACCTATTCACCGCGGCCCGGCATTGACCTCAATCGCCCCCGGCCCGAGACCATCTGGCCGCGCGTATTCCTCGCCGGCGATTGGACCGCGACGGGATGGCCCGCGACCATGGAAGGCGCGGTTCGCAGCGGCTATCTGGCCGCGCAGTCTCTGGCCCGCGTCGCCGGTCAGCGGTCTGCAACCTTTCTCATCCCCGACTTGCCGGCAAGCGGCTTCATGCGCCTGTTCGGGTAGGAAGGTTGTCCCTCCTCCGATCACGTTTAATTGTGCGATTTCACTCGGTACTCAGAATCAGAACCATGCCACCGCTACATCCACCTGCTCCAGTACGCTCCCCTTCTGGTTCCCGAAGAAGACCCGCCAGACCGGCTGGCTGCGATCGATATCCCCCAGCGCGATGAATCCACCGGGACAACCGTAGTTAATCCGCATCCCGGCCACGGGCGCAGTGGCGCCGGTGAACAGCGAACAATGCTGTCCGCCGGCGAGTTCGAGCGCCCACGGCAAGCTCGCGTCGCGACTGGCTTCCTTGCGCGTGTCTTGGGCCAAGGGTTGGCTAATGGTGAGGAGTACGACCTTTCCCGACCACGGTCCGTCCACCGGGCACGCCAACTGCTTCTCGTCTCCCATGATTCGCTGGTAGCAGGGATCCATGATCGAGTTTCCCGCGGAGCAGCGCCAGGCATCCGGCCGGGTCGTCGATGAGACGGAGTGCGAAAGGCACTGGCCGCTTACCTGACCGGTTACTGCCAAGTCGCCACTCAGGCCGGCTGGACCAAAGGGCGCCAGCATCTTGATCTGCGTCCGTACAAGCCGCCGGTTGCCCTGTGCGGTAAGCGGCAAAGCCGCGCCCGCCAGGAACGCACCCAGGAGCAAGGAATTTCCCAGTCGAGAAAGCTGCATCCCCCACTCCCGGTTCCAGTGGAACGCTGCTCTCCACGGTCTACAGCGTCTTGAAAAAGTGGACGACCTTCTTACCCGTTTCATCACTGTTTGCAAAATGCCCCGCTACTTTTCTTGTTTGGCCGGAACTACCAATTGGTTATCGACACTGAATACGCCGGGAACCGAACTCGCTTGCGTGTAAGCCAGTTGCTTGTCGAGTTGGCTGTCCACCACGCCGTAGAGCGTGACGTGGCCGTTCTCCACCACGATGCGGATCGGCCGCGCCGGATTTTGCGCGTAGCGCTGCAGCGACGATGACCCATAGATCGCCCGAAAAAGCCGCATGCGCAGTTCATCATCGAAATTCGAAGTAGGCAGTACCTCGATGTTATCGATGACATCCTTCACGCCCGGCGTGGACTCGGCAATGGCCACCGCCGAGTCGCGGCTGGGATAGTCATATACTTTGCCGCCCAGGGTCACGACTCCGTTCTCGACATCGAGGGTTACGGCATTGAACACATGCCCGTATCCCACCCGGTCGTAGGTCAGTTTCGTTCCCAGCGTCTCCCGCAGTTTGTCGTCGGGCACATTGCTGCTCACCGCCACATGGTCGCGTACGCCTTCTACATTCTTGATCCGCTGCACCTTCTTTTGGAGGTCCGACCGGTTGATGTACAGGTTCACCGTCCCCTCGAGGGTGACAATCTGGTCATCGGTAGTGGCGCGTACTTCCTGGAACTGTTTCTTGCCCTGCAGCAGTTTTTCAACGTCCTTTTGAATCTGCTGGTCGTTCTCCTTCGACGCGAACGCGGCCGTTGCCAATAACCCCAGGATTGCCAACCAGGCGAATTTTCGCATAGCCACCGGACGCTTCATGGAGAGACCTCCTGCGTTGGAATGAACCGGAAAAAAGCGGGGCCGAAGAGCAGGACTAGGAGAATAACGAAAATCGCAAGGCCGCGCCACTCGCAGCCCAGGAGACGAGTCTTAAATTGATTTGACAGGAATCAGAAGCAGATCATCCATCAGGCCCACTTCTTTCTGCACGAAGGGCTCCGCCATATCCACCCCACCCAGCATCCCGTAGAAGCGCGCCATCGCCTCCACGCGCGCCCGGATCTCCGACTGCGCCGGAAAAATTCCTTTGCCCGCCTGCTGATCGGAGAACTGCGTCTGGTAGGCCATCAGTGACTGGAAACGCGCATTGAACTGCTCGCTGATGTCGACCACGAACGTGGGCCGCACGTCGAAATAGAGCGAGGCATAGAGAATCTTGAACGGCCGATGCGGCGGCAGGCTCATTCCAGCCGGCGCGCCAGCCTCGGGACGCGAAGATGGGGCCACGGTGCCCGTTCGCTCAATCGTGAGCTTTGTCAGTCCCGCCGCGAAACATGCTTCGTAGCCGAGGGTAGACGCCGTGTAGTGATCGGGATGCCGCCCCTGCCAATAAGGAAGGATCACGACCCGCGGACGCTGCTCGCGAATTACGCGCGCCACCTTGAGGCGGTTTTCCCATGTGTTCTCCACCCGGCCATCGGGGATATCGAGCGCGGCGCGCCACTTCACCTGCAGAATGCGAGCGGCCTCGTTGGCCTCCCGCTCTCGATCCGCCGCGGACCCGCGCGTGCCCATCTCGCCTCGAGTCAGGTCCAGGATCCCGGTGCGATAGCCGCGCTGCGCCATCTTCAGGAGCGTTCCGCCGCAGGTTTGCTCCACGTCGTCGCGGTGAGCCGCAATCGCGAGAATGTCCAGCGGCGTGAGCTCCGGGTTGCTGTCCATGTTCAGTCGAGGCTCCCCTGTTCGAGCGCGACGTTCTCCCGGACGATCAGGCGATGCGCGGCCATTTCCTTGAGTTTTGGCAGCACCCGATTCACGTGTTCATCGGTATCCACAAAAATCACGATGACCGGCAACTTGCCGCCCGCGTCGATCAGGTGCGCGGTCTCTACCTGGTGACGTCCAAGGAAGCCGGCGACGGAATGGAGAGCCGTCGCCGCGTAGACGCCTTCCTTGCATAAGTAATTGAGTATCTCCAGGTGGAGTGGACGGTGCTGCCACTTATCGCCCTCATTCAAATAGATGGTTACCTGCACCGCCATGGCGACTGGCATTTTACAGCACCCTTGCCACGGCCATGCCGGCTAGCGCCGCGCCGCACGCGATTAGGTTATTCGCCACGAAGTTGGTCGCCATCAGCAGCCACTGGCCTTGTTCAAAGAATGCCATCGTCTCGTACGCGTAGCTCGAGAAGGTCGTGTATCCGCCGCAGAACCCCACCACCACAAACAGCCGCCAGCGCGGATCGACCAGTACGCGTTCGGTGGTCCAGATCACGAAGAAGCCGACCACGAAGCTGCCCAATACATTGATAGCCAGCGTGCCATAGGGAAAGACCGGGCCCAGCAATCGCATGGCGCCGCGGCTCATCCAGTAACGAAGGTTCGCGCCGAGGATGGCGCCCAGGGATATCGCGAGGAAATCGAGCACAATGGAGTTCTCCTAAACAGGTTCTGGTAGGAGTTATCAGCCCTCGGGGCGGTTGCGGCGAACTCCATCGCCTTGCGTTTTGACCGCTACAATTTTTCTATCACAGTCACGCATTCCGCAACAGGCCCGCGCTTAACCCTGGTGGTTTAGCATGGAGCACCTTACTTCTTGCGCTCGACCAGGAAGTGCGCCAGCTCTTTCAAGGTATTCGATCGCTCCCCAAACGGCTCCAGTTCGCTGAGCGCCGCCCGCACCAGTCCATCCGCTCGCTTGATCGATTCATCGATGCCGAATAACGCCGGGTAGGTCACCTTTTCCGCCGCCGTGTCTTTTCCCGCAGTCTTCCCCAACTGCTCCGAGGTCTGGGTGACATCCAGGACATCGTCGATCACCTGGAAGGCCAAGCCGATCTTCTGGCCGAACGAGCGCAGCCGCGCCAGTTGCTCATCGTTCGCCCCCGCGTAGAGTGCCCCGCTCACCAGGCTCGAGGTAATCAGCGCCGCCGTTTTCGCACGATGGATGTACTCCAGGGTCTGCGCGTCCGGCTTCGTGTGCTCTGCCTCCAGGTCGACCACCTGCCCACCGATCATTCCGTCGACCGTCCCTGTGCCGTGCGCAATCTCCTCGACAATACGTACTCGCGCCGAGGCGGGGCAACGCAGTCGCGCCAGAACTTCGTATGCCTGTGTCTGCAGCGCATCGCCCGCCAGAATCGCCAGCGCCTCACCGAACACCACGTGGCAGGTCGGCCGGCCGCGGCGCAGGTCGTCGTTATCCAGAGCCGGCAGATCGTCGTGGATCAGCGAATAGGTATGCAGCATCTCCAGCGCGGCGCCCAGTTCCTCGATCCCTTCCGGCAGCCGTCCCGCCACCATACGTCCGGCCTCGATGCAGAGCACCGGACGGATCCGCTTCCCCCCAGCGAAAACGCTGTGCCGCATCGCCTTGTGAATGGAACTCGGGTGCTGCGTCCCCGGCGGAAGCAGGCGCTCCAATGCCTCATCGGCCGCCACGCGGCCTTGTTCCAGAATGTCTTGCAGCATGAGCGATGAGTATAGCAAGCCCGCCAAAAAGCTCGATGGAATGAAACGTTCAAGCGCTCTGTCTGCTGGCAAAGGAGAAGGATGGATGCCGCGCCCTAAAACAGAAAGGACGCCCGAAGGCGTCCTTCGCAAGTGAATTGTTTCTTTTCTACGCCGCGGCGTGGGACAGGGTATATTGCCGCATGGTCGACATAACGATACTGCGCGTATCGTAGGTCGGGCACATATCACTGGCACCCGCATTCAACACGGTCGCCCACATCTCCTCATCCGCGACGCGATGCGTGCACACAATGGATACGCCGGGGAATTCCCGGTGAATTCGTTCGATCTCCGCCAGCCGCAGGAGCTCCACATCTACGATGGCTACATCCGTGCGATAGCGTGGGATCGACAGGCGCAGTTCCTCCAGCGACTCGGCTACGTGCACCGCAGAGAAGTGCTCGCTTAACACGCCGCTCAGTGCCTGCGCTACGCGCCGGTCGCTTTGAAAAACAAGTACTGACAAGGCTTGCATACGACCCCCTGGGGAAACCGTCGTCAACGGCCGACAAGCTGCGAGTCACCACTGCTGGTTGGGGGAGTGGCCTACCTCGCAGACGTTTCTTTGAGCCACGACAATTCGAGCCGGCTACTTACGTGCCGCCCCTCCGTCGGTCTGGGACTCGAACGCCTCTGCCTGGAGCTTTCCATTCTGTTTCAGCAGGATTTCTACTTTGCCCTCCGCCTCCTCTAACTCTTTCCGGCAGCTGGCAGATAACTTCATGCCCTCTTCAAACAGAGTCAGCGATTTCTCGAGTGGTGCATCGCCTTTTTCCAGTTCCTGTACGATCTTTTCCAGGCGCTGCAGACACTCTTCGAACTTAGCCAATTCGGGAAGCTCCTAGGTGTATTTTAATGCCGCTTTTCCGCTTGGATGTCCAGTAAATTTCCACAGAATTCGGTGCGCAAATCTCCCCAAGGGATAAAACTACGCAACACCGTTGTAGTGAAAGCTCACCGAGCAAAGCGTCGTGATTCCAGAGAAATAGCCGCCGAGTGTCCCTACCAGGTTTTCCGGAGGAATGTAAACGTTCCCATTCGCTTAGTTCGACGTCACCGGCACCGACCGCGAGCTCCCCAGGGCTTCTAACACGTCTACCGCCGCCGAATACTTCCCCAACGGAGCGCTGATTTGCGCACCCTGCAACATCCCGCGAACCGCAATCAACATCTCGCGTGCGATGGCCACTCCTTCCGCGCGCGCCGCCTCCGGCGAGGTCGCCTTTGCCATGCGCTCGAAAATCGAATCCGGAACCGACACCCGCAGTTCATTCTTCATGAATTCCGCATTCCGCATGCTCACCAGCGGCCAGATGCCCGCCACCACCGGAATCCGCCACTGCTCCACCCGCCTCAGGAACTTCTCCAACAGCCCCAGATCGAATACCGGCTGCGTCACCGCGAACTCCGCCCCAGCCTCGACCTTGTATTCAAACCGCCGGATCTCCTCATCCATGTTCGGCAATCCCGGATTCGCCCCCACGCCAATCACAAAACGCGTCCCGGCTCCAATCGGATTCCCGCCGATGTCCCTGCCGCAGTTCAGGTTACGAACAATGTTGACCAGCCCGATGGAATCCACATCGAATACCGCCGTGGCATCGGGATAGTTACCCATCTTCGGGGGATCGCCGGTGATGCAAATCAAGTTATGAATTCCGACCGCCGACGCTCCCAGCAGGTCTGACTGAATCCCCAGCACATTCCGATCGCGGCAGGTGTAATGGAGAATCGCCTCGATGCCAACCTCGCGCTGCACCATCAGCGACAGCGCCTGATTGCTGATGCGCGCCGAGGCCCTAGGGCTATCGGGAATGTTGATTCCGTCCACCCCGACCGACTTCAAAAAGCGCGCCCCCTCAATCTCCTTGCGGATGTCGGTCCCCTTCGGGGGGACGACCTCCACCATGGTCACGAACTCGCCGGCCGCCAGCTTGGCTCCCAGGCGCGACCGCTCTTCCATCCGCAACGCCGGAGTCGCCGGCAGCGTTGGCGTCTGCGACACCGCTTGCACCTTGGTGGCCTTAGCTTCCCCCACGCGCAGGGCCGCCTTCATTACCCGGATGTGATCGGGCGTAGTCCCGCAGCAACCACCGACCAGCCGCACCCCCGCCGCGACAAACTTCCTAGTGTAGCTCGCCATGTACTCCGGGGAACAAAGGTAGATGTTGCGTCCATCCACCGAGCGCGGCATTCCGGCATTGGGCTGTGCCGCCAGAGGAATCGTCGTAATCGGTCGCATCCGCTCGATCGCATCCAGCATAGCTACCGGGCCAATGCTGCAGTTCACTCCAATTACGTCCGCTCCCCAGTCAGCCAGCTTTCCCGTGTAATGCTCCGGAGCCGATCCATCCAGGCAATTCGAATCCTCATCCACCGTAACCGAAGCCACCACCGGTACTTCGGGATTCACATCTCGCGCGGCCAACAGCGCCTGGTGTAACTCCTCCAGGTACCCAAACGTTTCCAGAATCAGTAGCTCGACCCCTCCCTCCACCAGCGCCGCAATCTGTTCGCGAAACGTCTCCCGCGCCTCCTCAAACGAGGTCTTGCCCAGCGGCTCAATACGAATTCCCAGCGGGCCAACCGAACCGGCCACCCATACATCGAAATTCTTGGCGGCATCCCGGGCGAGTTGGACTCCAGCCAGGTTAATTTCACGGACTTTATTCGCCAGGCTATGCCGGCCCAGGTTGATGCGGTTCGCACCAAACGTATTCGTCTCAATAACTTCTGCACCGGAGTGCAGGTAGTCATGGTGAATCGATCGCACCAGATCCGGTTGTGACAGATTCAACTCATCGTAGGAACGGTTGATGAAGATCCCCTTGGCATATAACTGGGTACCCATCGCCCCGTCGCACAGGACCGCCGAGCTGTTCAGGTGGGTTAGGAAATCCGATGCCATCGTGCATCGAGAATACAAGATCGATGCCGGTTTTGCACTGCGCGGCCGGCCGCGGGTCGGCCAGCTATGCCCGGCACGGCCGGAGGCTCTGTTATAATCCCTGCTTTCGCAGACAAATCTTTATCCATCATGCTCTTGGGAGTGCTTCGTTTGAGAAGAGCGGTGCTTCTGTGCTGTGTCCTGCCGTTGACCGCGGTGGGCCTGATCTCCTGTGGCGGTTACTCTTCCCCCTCCACCTCCTCCTCGGGCGGCACCGGCAGTTCCGGCCTGAAATTCCGCGCCGTGGTCTCTCAGGAGGTCACCAGCGGGACCCTGTTGGGGGCGGGCTTGATCATCATCAATGCGACCGATGATATCCGCGCCCCGGTGCCGCCCATGAGCTTGTCCTCCCTGTCGACCTTTAATCCCGGCATGATGGTGGTCTCCGATAATCGCCAGATCACCCTCGCCGTCAGCAATCCCACAACTACCATCGGAATCTTCAGCAACAGCCAGGAGAAAAATATCGGGGGCGTCATTTTGCCGGGGCAAACCTATGGCGTGGTCATGTCGGCCGACTCGACCACCGCCTATGCGGCTGTGCCGACCGCCCCGATCACCGGCGGCTCGCCCGGCGGAATCGTGGTCTTCAGCACCAGCGGCGCTGTCACTGCCACGGTCCCGGTACCAGGCGTACGCTACATCTCACGAAGCGGGGATAGCAGCCGTTTGCTCGCCTTCAGCGATAACTCCGACTCCATCACCATCGTCCCGACCGCTTCCATCATTGCCGGGCAAGGGCAGAACACCCCCCTGATCACGGTCGGCGGCTTCGATCGCCCCATCTCCGGATTTTTCAGTCCCGATGGAACCATGGCCTGGATCATCAATTGCGGTCCGGAATGCGGCGGAACCCAAGCCAGCATTGAGGAACTCAATCTCCAGACCAGCCCGCCCACGGTTGGACGCACCGTGCCCGTAGCCGCCGCCACCGTGGGCTACGTCAATGGCCAGACCATGTATGTCGCCGGAACCCCCGGCCCGGGAAACAATACCTGCACTGGCGTCACCACGGCCGCCACCACCTGCGGACGGCTCAGCATCGTCGACCTGCCCTCCATGACCGTCACCGGACCCAGTTCCCCGCAGAATGTCATCGCCGACGGCTACCACACCCAACTCAGTCTGGGCCCGAATGGCCAGCTCTTCGTTGGTTCGACCAACTGCACCAATATTGCTCCGCCGCCGGGATCGACCACCGGAGAGGTGCGGGGCTGTCTTGACATCTACGACACCGTCCACAACCTGACCGTTAATCCGCCAGAAAATGGTGACGTTACCGGTCTGCAGCCGATCACCAATCGCAACATCATGTACGTGGTTGAAGGTGGTGAACTCAACATCTACGACACCACCACTGACAAGCTCTTTATCGAGCCCAACAACGTGACCCTCGACATCTTCGGCGATGCCGTCGACGTCAAGCTGATCGATTTCTAATCTGTGGTCCAGCAATTTCGCGGCAAGATCGGTTGCCGCCTTCGCGCACCCTTTGCGCTCTTTGCGGTTCGAGCTTCTCTCACCGCGTGCTCGCCGTAAGGCGCGGCGGCAGGCTTTACTTCCCGGGCTCCAGCACTAGTTCGTGCTGCTTGGCCTTCAGCGTAGCTTGAGTTGAGAAGGGAAACCCAAACGTCGTGCCTTCATACCAAGCCTTCCATTGATCCATGTAATACGGGCTAAGCAAATTTCCCGACTGCCCCGTCACCGTGTTCAATGTGGATTGATCGAAATTGGCAAGATCGGCGGTAAACCGCTCCGACGGGCCTACGTCACGACCCACCGCCTTTACCGCAAAGCTTCCGCCCGACTGTTCATGCAACCCGGGAGCCGCCCAGTGCGACAGAAGTGGAAATTTGCTCAACACCGGATGTTCGATGTCGACCGGGTGAAACTTCCCGTAGGTCCACTGCGCCAGGTCGGCAGGAGCGCCCGGCTCGCTGACCGCCGCTTCCACCGCCGCGGATAACAGCGCTTCATAGCTCGCATAGTTCTCCGGCAGCCAGCGACGCGGTTTCTTGACCAGCACGTTCTCCAGCCACACCGAAGAGAGTTGCCACCGGTAGGTCCTCCAGCTGAGGCCCGCCGTATCGGCTTCGGCCTGGGCGCTGTGCCGGCCTTCCGGTTCCGGCGGAGCCACGCCTAATTCAGGCTCGAGCAGCAACCGCACCAGTTCCTGCCGCGCTCGAAATTCGATGGTGGGCGCCGCTGAGTTCTGACTCAATCTTCCATCCCAATCGCGCATCAGTTCGCGCGCTTGCTGCGCCCGCTTCGACAGCTTCGGCACGTGGTCCAGCGCATACACGAAGTGCTCGGCGCACAGCCGGTCAAACGCGGAATATACATCCGTCTGTAGCGCCAACATGTCCGGTACGGCGAACTTCTTGCCCGACTCGAGCACCCGGTAAATGCGCTCGGTCCGCCACGGCGGCTCCCACTCCATGCTGACGCTGTAGGGATACTTGTCCGGAGTAATCCGCCCGTTGGCCGTCGCAATAATCCCCGACGGCGGATCGAACACGCTGGGCAACTTGTCGAACGGAATGTAGCCGGTCCACTCGTGCGCGTCGTCGGCCCCGCTCACCGGTAAAGATCCATCGCCTGCCCTGCGGATGGGAATGTGCCCGCTCGCCTGGTACCCGACGTGGCCCTCCACGTCGGCATACACGAAGTTCTGTCCGGGAGAGTCCAGCAGGGAAGTCGCATGGCGGAATTCTTGCCAATTCTGGGCCGATCCAATGTCGAAGAACGGATCGTACAGCGAGTCGTAGAGCGTCCAGCGCAGCGCGATCTTGCGCGTCTCTCCCGGAATCAGGTCAGTGATAATCGGCCCATGCCGCGTGGCCACCACATCCAGCGTCACGTCGTGAGCGCCCTTCACATGGATCACTTCTTTGCGATGGTCCGCCTGCACCCACCCCGCCGGTGTCTGATAGGCCTCCTGCTCATTGAAATTCTCGATGTACAGGTCTTCCACCGTGGGCCCGACGTTGGTCACGCCCCAGGCGATGCGCTGGTTGTGTCCGACGATGACATAGGGAAGGCCGGGTAGCGTCACTCCCGCTACGTTGTACTCGCCCGCGTGCAGATGCGCTTCGTACCACAGGTTCGGCATCTGGTGATGCAGATGCATATCATTCGAGAGCATCGGCTTGCCGCTCACCGTGTGCTCCCCGCTCACCACCCAGTCGTTGGAGCCGGGAACAAACTCTGGATCGCGCTGCCAGTGTCGCGGCAGCAGGCTGGGCAGGGCACCTTGCGCCACATTGTTGTCGGCGCCCGAGTCCATTTCCTCCTCATCGTCGTCATCCCCGTTGTCCTCATGCTGCGGCACCAACTCGTCCAGTCCCCGCCGCTCCGCCGTCGGCGGTCGATCCCGCCACGATGTATTCACGTACAGATCGGCGGTCAGTTCCGGCCCCAGCTTCGCCAGGATCTTTTCCCGCTGCAACGCCGCCTCGTACTGCCCATGATTCAACTCTTGAACCAGCCGCACTCCCAGCAGAAGGCAGTCTTCCACCGTCCACGGCAAAGGCTTGTAGCGAAGGATCCGAAACTCGACCGGCAGGCGCGGAAGTTGCTCCGCCAGGGACGCATTCACTCCTCGGGTGTAGGCCTCCAGGAAAGAACGATCCCGGGCCGGCAGCGTCTGGGCGGTCTTTTCCGCAACCTGGCGAATCCCCAGGATGCGCTGTTCACGATCATGCTGTACCCCGTCCGGTCCGACGATTTCCGATATCTCTCCCGCCGCATATCGCCGCATGATGTCCATCTGCCACAAACGGTCCTGCGCGGTGACGTAGCCTTGTGCGAAGAATAAATCCGCCAGATTCGCGGCCTCGATCGTCGGCACGCCGTGACCATCCCGAGTCACGGTGACTGGCGCCGAAAGCCCCTGCAGGCTGACTCTTCCGTCGAGTTGAGGAAGCGCTGAGTGGGCCAGGTAATAGAGGTATCCGGCCGCCACGGCCAGCACGAACCCGACGCCCAGGAAGATGCGCGGCAGAGTTTTTCCGTTCCGGACCTCGGGCTGCGTCGACAGATCACGGGTGGACGACCAAGTGGCCATGGGAGAGTTCGATTGTAGGGCGGCTCACCGTCCAATGACAACGCGCTGCTACGGCAATTCTCCTTTACGGGCAATCGCCGATGGGGAACTTCCGGCAGTCTGCCGCCCAACATTCGTTCTAGAAGCCCAGTAAACCGTCGGAAGAAGGCCTGCAAGCGGGGGTGTTGCCGGCTGGTGTTGTGTCTCCCAAATTCGCGGACCAGATTCTCTTTGCGGCCTTCGCGAATCCTTCGCGATCTCTGCGGTTCAAGCTTTTCCCTGGGCTTGGCGCCGGCGAGTCAAATGCTCCGGCAATTCTTAAGCTGGGCATTTCCGGGATAGCACACCAGGCTCAAAGCAATTGGCGAAGCGCAACCCAGGTGACCAGGGCGCCGATCCCGGCGCTCATAAAGAACAGTCGGGCGATCGGAAACCCGCCCAGTGCCACTAGCAACGCACCCAGCACAAATATCGGCACGCTCGCGCCTTCAATGGGCAGGGACAAAAGCAGGCTGGCGGCGCGCGGTTTCTCAGGAGCAAGCTTCATGCAGGACCTCGGAGTCTGGAGTCGATCCATCCATCTTCCCGGGGCCCTGCTCGCACCGTCAAATTACAGAGGTACCCTGGCCTAGATGAACATGAATTTCATTTTCAAGATGGCGGTGGTATCCTGATCGCTGGTGGCCGCTCCCGCGCTCCCTGCCCATGCTCCAGCGCCGCATCGATGATCAGCCCACCCTCTCCCGCGAGATGATGCGCGAGGCTCAGGACATCCTCCACCAGCACCTCAAACGCGTCGGCCTCAAGCAGACCGCCCAGCGCGACACCATCCTGCGCACCTTTCTCGAGACTCGCGAGCACCTCTCCACCGAGGAGCTTCACCGCCTGGTCAAAAAGAAAGACCCAAAAATTGGCTACACCACCGTCTACCGCACCCTCAAGCTGCTGGCCGAATGCGGCCTGGCCAGCGAAGTGGCCTTCCACGACGGCATTGCCCGCTACGAGCACCAGTACAACAGGCGCAGCCATCACCACATGGTCTGCACCAGCTGCGGCAGTTCGGTCGAGTTCTTCTCCAGCGAGGTCGAAAAGCTCGAGCAGGAAATCGGCCACAAATACCGCTACGAGACCACCCGCCACACCTTCCAGATCTATGGCGTCTGCGAAGACTGCCACAAGAAAACCCCCGCCCGCCGCGTGGTCTGAATCGTGTAGCGGCAGGCGCCCTCGCCTGCCGGCCCGGGCGATGGCTTGGTTTCCTTCGTCAACCGCCCGGCTGGCCGATGCATCCCCCTGCCCTTTGGCCCTCTTCCCGCATCTTATCCGGACGTGTTCTGATAGAGGCTAGGCGGCTGGAGGGAGGACCATGTCGATGGACTGCATCACCTGCGGCAAATCGATGCCCGATGACGCGGACTTCTGTCCCCATTGCGGACGCGGCGTCATTCGCCAGGTTGCGCAAGAACGCGCCCCGCGGGAGAACCCGAAGTCGGCTACCCTCGATTCGACTCCGTCAGGAAGAGGGATCGCTGAGGCACCAGCGGCCGCGGACAAAACGATCAGCCCACAGCCTGCGGAATCCGCCAACCTGGCTGCTCCACCGCCTCCGGCAGAGGTTCCGCTGCCGCCGCCTCAGGCGGTTGTCTCGCCGCCCAGGTTCAAGGCGCCTGAACCATCGCCGGCAGGCAAGCCGGCACCCGCAGTGACGGCGCATCCCGCGTCTCCGAGCACGGCGCCGCCGTCGCGGAATGCTCCGCCCCGTATCCCTGCGGTCCCTGCGCCCTCTGCTGGGCGCTCCCGCGACGCCCTCTTAAGCGCGCCGGTGAACACCAACGACCGCCTGTTGGGAGCCGCGGCGTACGTAACCTTTCTGCCCGCGCTGGCATTTTTATTGTTGAAGCAATTCCAGCGGCGCAACTTCATTCGCTTTCATGCTCGCCAGAGCATCTTCTTCTGGATCCTGGTGGCCGCCGTCATCGGCCTCGGCTTGCTCGTCTCGACCTTCGGCTTCCTGTTGGTGTGGATGGTGACCGGCATTCTGGTGGTGCTGGCCTTGTTTCTCACGTGGCTGGTGCTCTCGATCAAGGCACTGCAGGGCGAATGGTTTCACCTGCCCGGGGTCGGCGCTCTCGCGGAACACTTTGGCGGGTGAGGAGGAAGCACGCAGCTTTCAGCTCTCAGCCTTCAGCCATCAGCCATTCCAAACTCTGTGTGGCCCAGGAAACCTCACGTCGCCAGGGTCGCTGAAAACTGACAGCTGACAGCTGATAGCTGATCGCTGACAGCTTGCGCCCTTGACACGCCTCCCCTCGGCACGCAATCCTATACGCTTTTCGATCCAAAGAAGTGGCAGTCCGGGAGACCTTCGGACCGGGACTTCGGGAAGGGAATTGCTTGCGAGTTCGGGTGTTCTACCACGACAAGTGTTTTGACGGGGCCTCCTCGGCGGCATTGTTCGCTCGTTTCTATCGGGAGCGCATTCGCAATGACGTGCAATTCGAGTACTGCGGCCTGCTGCATCGCGCCGGAGCGCTATTCAACGAGAACGATTTCACCGGCGACGAGAACGCGATCGTCGATTTTAAGTACTCGAGCTCGCCGAAAATCACCTGGTGGTTCGACCATCACGAGAGCGCCTTCCTGAGTCCATCCGACGCCGCGCACTTCGAGCAGGACCAGAGCAATCGCAAGTTTTACGATCCCGATTTCAAGTCCTGCACCAGCTTCATCGCCATGATCGCCGAGCAGCGCTTTGGCTTTAATGCCGCGCCGGTCGCGGATCTGGTGCATTGGACCGACGTAATTGACGGCGCGCTCTATCCCGATGCCAAGACCGCGGTCGAGATGGCTGCGCCCGCGATGAAGTTGACGATGGTGATCGAGTCGGCGCCCGACTCAAACTTTGTGCCGCAGCTGATTCCGCTGCTCGCCACCAAGCCCCTGGGCGAGGTTCTGGAAGCGCCATTTGTCGCGCCGCTGCTGCCCCCGCTGTTAAAGCGGCACGAAATTTCCATCGGCATCCTGCGCGAGCGCAGCGAGTGCAAGGACGCGACTATTTTTTTCGACATCACCGACCACGAACTTGAGGGCTACAACAAGTTCGTTCCCTACTATCTGCATCCGGAGAGCATCTACAGCGTGGGGTTAAGCAAGAGCAGTTTCCGGGTAAAGGTGTCGGTGGGATCGAATCCGTGGGCACCCAGCGAGCCGACGGTGAATCTCGCCAAGGTGTGCGAACGGTACGGCGGCGGAGGACACGCCCGGGTGGGCGCCATCTCGTTCGACGTGACCAAGCATGAGGAGGCGCGGCGCGCCTCGTTTGAAATCGTGGAGGAGCTGAGGGCGAACGTGCGGCAAAGGGGTTGAGGGCTGGAGATCGGAGAAATGTTCCACGTGGAACATTCCCAAAAGCGGAAGTCATTGAAATGTAATTAGTTGCCTGCTTTGCTGCCGAACTAATGGCATCGGATTCAGGGAGTCGGGCTAGCCCATCGGGGCGGGCTGCCAGAGTTCTTTGTTCGCCGGCGCACCGGAAGGTCAAAACGCGAGTGCAAGTTGCCCCTCAAGCCGCCACCCCAGTTCTTCGGGCAGAGGGGCTTGGGCGGATGGTTCCCAACAAAATCCTGGTGGAGGATGCGACCTTCGCGGTGGAGAGCGGGCAGACCCTCGCCATGGTGGGCCCCAGCGGTTCGGGCAAGTCGTCGCTGTTGCGACTGCTCAACCGACTCGATGAGCCGACCAGCGGGACGGTCTACGTCGATGGGGTCGACTATCGGCAGATGGCCCCGCGTGAACTGCGGCGGCGGGTTGGAATGGTGATGCAGCGGCCATATTTGTTCCCGGGGACGGTCGAGAGCAATCTGCAATTCGGACCCCGCCAGCGTGGGGCTGCATTGCCCTACGAGCGCGTGGAGGAGTTGCTGACCGCGGTCGGGTTGGGGGGGTATGCGACGCGCGATGTGGCGAACCTTTCGGGCGGAGAGGCGCAGCGCGTGTCGTTTGCCCGCACCCTTGCCAATGAGCCGGAGGTGGTGCTGCTGGATGAGCCCACCTCAGCGCTGGACGAGGATGCGAAGCAGGGCGTCGAGGCGCTGATTCGCGAAGTCGTAGCCAAGCGCGGTCTGACCTGTGTGCTGGTCACGCACGACATGGCGCAGGCGGCACGGCTCGCTGCGCGCGCCGTCGTGATGGCTGGCGGTCGGATTATCAAAAGCGGACTCGTCAAGGAGGTACTGCGTGCTTAAGGCGGTGTTTCACGATCCCTTGTACCTCGGGTTGGCGCAGGCCGGAGCGGCGGCGTTGGCCGCGCTTGTCGTCGTGCTGCTGGCGCGACGGCGGCATATTCATCTCGAAAAAGAGGTGGTCATCTCCATGGTCCGCGGACTAGCGCAGATCGTGGCGGTGGGGTCGATCCTGCTGTTGCTGCTGCGAGAGCCGAGCTGGACCAGCGTATTCCTGCTGGCGGCGATGATCGTGGCGGCAGGGGCCACCTCGGCGCGGCGAGCCAAAGGGATCCCGCAGGCCTTCCAGGTCTCAACCGTGGCGATTGCTTGCGGCGCAGGCTCGGTGATTGCGGTGATGACGTGGCTGGGCGTTATCGACACGCCGGTCACCGCGCTGGTGCCGGTCGGGAGCATGCTGATCGCGAATGCGATGAACACCAACGGGCTGGCGCTGAATCGGTTCCGCTCGGAGGTGCTGGCGCACGTGGGCGAGGTGGAGACGGCGCTGGCGCTGGGAGCGGAGGGACGAGGCAGCGTAGCGCCCTATGTGCAGGCTTCGTTCGAGTCGAGCCTGATTCCCGCGATCGACTCGTTGCGCTCGCTGGGGATCGTGTGGATCCCGGGCCTGATGGCGGGCATGCTGCTCTCGGGAGCGCGGCCCGTGTATGCGGCTGTATACCAGTTCGTAGTGCTGGCCATGATTTTTGCAGCGTCGGGCCTGACCGCGCTGGTGAGCACACTGCTGGTTCGCGGCCGGATCCTGTCGCCCGCCGAACAGTTGCTGCTGCGGCCGGGGAACGGGAGATAAGGGCAATCCCGGGTTTTGTGATGGTCGTCACCAACAACCTGTGACCCGATCACGGACCCGGCCATCCAGATTCCCTAACATCGGCCGTGGAGGCCGATATGAGCGGCACGGATGGTGTATTCCTCGCATTGCTGACTTCGCTGGCCGTCATGTTCCTGGTGACTTGGGCGCGCGCGGAGTGGCGGGGCTAAAGGATCATTCCTACGAAACATGCAGTATCCGGTCCCCAGCGGTTGCGCGCCTGACCATGGCGAAGACGGGCGGCGGCCTGGGGTATGATCAGAGGTTGGGTATTCTCGGGGGAGCGACTGCATAAGGCACACGCGCATGACCGGCATTGGCGCCAGTTGAAGGCGTTGCGCGCGGTGGCGTCCGTGGAGTTCATTAAGGGACTCGCGGTGTTGCTGGCCGGGTTTGGCGTTCTGTCGCTGGTGCATCGCGATGCCTGGGATGTAGCCGAGAGTTTCCTGGAGTGGCTGCACGTCAGCCCCGAAGCCCACTATGCGCAAGTGTTCCTGAACCTCGTCGATCAGATCACCGACAGTAAATTGTGGTTCGTCGCGGTGGGAGCGTTGGCCTACTCTTGCCTGCGGTTTGTGGAGGCCTATGGCCTGTGGATGGAACGAGCGTGGGCCGAGTGGCTGGCGCTGGTTTCGGGGATGATTTACCTGCCCTTTGAGATTTATGAAATCGCGCGCCGCCCCGACTTGATTCGCATAGCAATCTTCCTGATCAATGTGGCGGTGGTGGTGTATATGGCGTACCTGCGCTGGGACGCACGGGTGCGGGGCGTGGCAGGCTCGTACCAGGCTGCGGATTAAGAACAAAGAACAGCCGAGTTGGCAGAGCAGGCACAGGTCGCGAAGCCGAGCTATCGCACGGCTGGGCAGGCGGGGCACCTGCCCCTACACGGTCGCCTTCAACCTACGGTTCGATCTTGGTTCCCAATACTTTCAGGAAAGCGGCGAGCCAGGCCGGGTGCGCTGGCCAGGCGGGCGCGGTGACCAGCGCGCCGTCGACATGCGCCTGGTCCATCGGGATCTCGACGTACTTGCCGCCCGCGGCGCGGACCTCGGGGGCGCAGGCTGGGTAGGCATTCAGCGTCTTGCCTTGCACGGCTCCGGCGGCGGCGAGCAACTGGGCGCCGTGGCAGATGGAAGCGATCGGCTTGTTGGCGTGCGCGAAATGGCGGACGATTTCGAGCACCCGCAAATTGAGCCGAATGTATTCCGGGGCGCGGCCTCCGGGAATGACCAGCGCATCGTAGGCCTCGGGCTTCACGCCCTCGAAATCAGCGTTTAAGGCGAAGTTGTGGCCGCGCTTTTCGCTGTAGGTCTGATCGCCCTCGAAGTCGTGGACGGCGGTGCGTATGGTCTGTCCTTTTTTCTTCCCCGGACATACGGCGTGAACCGCGTGACCCACCATCAGCAACGCCTGGAAGGGAACCATCACCTCGTAATCCTCTACATAGTCGCCAACCAGCATGAGGATTTTCTTCTGAGCCATGGGAGCTCCTTAGGACTTTTGTATTCACAGGATAAACGATGGGAAGGCGGAGTGGGCGCGGTGTAGGAATACGAAGGGGAAGGGCGGAAAACCCTTAACCGCAAAATGCGCAAAGGGGAGCGCAAAGGAAACTGAGTGACCGGTAGCTAGTACGACGGAACGGCGTTCATCGGAAGCGACTGCTGGGGAGCGGTCGGCGGTTCGGTCGTGCTCGCAAAAAGCAGTTGTTTCGGCTTGCTCAAACTGACAAGTATTTTGGTGGGAGAGTATTGGCTTGGCTGAGAACGCCGACTTTGGTTGCGGACTGGGTGCTCTGCGGGACATGTACCTTGGGTGGCTGCGCAGAATGCCCCACTCGTCGTAGGCTACTGAGGTGGCTCCAGCACCGCCAACGCGAACGCCCTTGCGTACAGGAATGGGTGCCCGGCAGCCGGCGTCATCGCGGATCGCCGGAAGAGTTGCCCAACCCTCCGCTGCCAGACCGGCCGCACAGCCCCAACCCGCTGGAAGCAGCGTCGATCACTGGACCATGGTGCTGTTCTATGCCATGGGGGTGGGCGTACTGGCATTGATTCTGTTCTTTATTTTGTCGCTGGCGCTGATCGGATTGTATGGCCAGTTTGTCTGGTCGTTCACCCACTGGGACATGGCGTCGATCGAGTCAGAGGCGGTGAAGCCGTGGGCACACTTCGCGATGCTTGTGGTTTTCGGTGCGGGCATGATCGTCGGGATCTGGTTTTTCGGCGGCTTTGCCTGGAGGCACTTGAAGAACCGGCGGCTGGTGAATGCGGCCACGCGAGCGCGGCGATAAAGAAGATTCCATTCTTGCAAGGTTCCTGATTTCGGAAAGTTTCCTTAACACTTTTTCGGGATTCGACTTGTGGTTTTACCGCAAAGGGCGCGAAGGTTTCGCGAAGGTCGCAAAGAAGACCGGAGGCCGCTGCAGGGCAGGCGCTGCACGGAAGACCGGAGGCCGCTGCAGGGCAGGCGCTGCACGGAAGACCGGAGGCCGCTGCAGGGCAGGCGCTGTCGAGGCGCTTAGTCGGCTGGCTGGAGGGATTTTAGAAGAGCGGCTTTCAGGCGCTGCTGATGGTCGGGCCTGAGCTTGGCACCGGCCGTGGTGAGGTAGAAGACGTCGATTGCCATTTGGCCCTCGGTATCGATGAGGGCGATTTCGATGTTGCATTGCTCGCGCGCGAAGCACGAACTGATGCCGTGGAGCAGGCCCGGGCGATCCTGGGCAATGACCTGAACCAGCGTACTGCGAGCTGAGCAGACGTCATCGAACTCGACCTGAGTTTCCACTTTCATCTTGGCGTTGCCGGATTTCTCCGAGCGCAGCCGATCCGACAACATGCGTTCGAGGTTGGCCTCGCCCATGAGGACGGCGATGATGCTGCGCTTGAAGCGCTCCCACTCGGGCAGGTTGAGTTCGAGCGTGCGGAAGCGATCGGTGAAGTAGAAGGTGTCGACCACCGTGCCGGCTTCGTTGGAGAACGCGTTGGCCTTCACGATGTTCATGCCCCAGGCCGCCAGCACACCGGCGACATTCGCGAACAGATACGGGCGATCCGGTGTGACCAGCGTCAGTTCGAACCAGTGGCGGCCGCGCTCGAGCAGAAGCTGCACCGGTTCTTTCGCAAGGCGTCCGGCCATTTCGACATGGCTCAGGACGTCGTTGGCCGAGTAGCTGGCGAGGTAGCGTTTGGGCAGCCCTTCCAGGAAAATTTTGAGCCTTTTCCCTGCGGTGGGGACGAGCGAGCGCACGTGTGCCAGATGGTCATCCTCTTCATCGGTGTGGAGGCGCTCGTCGAGGCTGTGGCTCAGGAAGTTGGAGGTGGCGATGTAGAGCTGCCAGACGTTCTCGGCTTTCCACGGGGTGAGGGCGTCGGGATTGACGGCCTTGATGTCGGCGTAGGTGAGCAGCGTGAGCATCTTCAATCGCTCGGGTGTCTCCATCTTGGCGGCGAAGGTGTGGATGGTGCCGGCGTCGAAGATGTCGCGGCGCAGGGCAGCGGAAATTTCCAGGTGATTGGCGATCAGGAAAGCGACGGTTTCGCGCTCGGAGGGATCGAGGTCGAGCCGATCCATGCAGCGGGTAGCGATCTCGAGACTGGATTGTACGTGGTTGGTCGAGGGCACACCCTTGCCGACGTCGTGGAGAAGGAGCGCGAGGTAGAGCAACTCGGGGCGCTCGAGCTCGGAAAGGATCTCGGCGTAACGGCGATCCCACTCGGACTGCGACTGCTGCAGGTGGTGCAGGCTTTCGATGGCGACGAAGGAGTGCTCGTCTACGGTGAAGCGGTGGTAATAGTCGCGGACGACCAGCGCGTCGATGGGTTGGAGTTCCGGCAGCAGCAGAGTGAGCAGCTTGAGCGCGTGCATTTCGCGCAGGGCATCGGCGGCATAGGGCTGAACGAGGATTTCGCCCAGGTAGAGCCAGAGTTCGGCGCCGCGCGGAGGTGTGGAGGCAAGCGCGGGTAATACTTGCGCGATGCGCTGCTCGGTGGTCGTGCTCAGGCGCAGGCCGTGATGGGCCATGAAGTGGAACAATCGCAGCAGCATCTCGGGATCGTGCAACGAGGTGGGCTGCTGCAGGAAGATGAGGCCATCGACCACGGAGAAGTCGGCATTGGAGATGCGCGAACGCCAGTGCTGGAACTGCTTGTAGAGCGAGGACCAGGCGGCGGGGATCTCCTCGAGCAGTTGCGTGCCGACACGGTACACGGAGCGTGCATGGCCGAAGTACAGGCGCATCCAGTCGGCGGCGGTCTGGACGGCTGAATCGGGTGCGCCGATGCGGCGGGCGGCGGTTTCGTCCTGCGACTCCCAGAGCAGGAGATTGTCATCGCGGCCCTGGCGGAAGTGCAGGAAGCAGCGGACGGCCATCAGGAAATCGAGGGCGTCGTCGATCTGGCGGCGGGTGGAGGGAGCGAGGAGGGCGGCCGGGTCGGGCCAGTCGTGGAGCTTGTCGATAGCGGAGATGAGCGCGAGCCAGTTGGCGACGTTGTAATCGCGCAGACCGCCGGGGCCGTCTTTCACGTTGGGCTCGAGGTGAAAAACGGTGTTGCCGTACTTGGCGTGGCGAGTGCGGGTGACTTCGGCCAGGCTCTGTACCAGCGGCTGGCACTCGCGCATGATGAGCTTGGGGATCACCTTGTTGCGAAGGCGGTCGAAGACTTCGCGGTCGCCGGCAAGGTAGCGGACATCGAGAAGAGAGATAGTGAACTCGACGTTGGACGGGTCGAAGCGGTCGCACTCCACCAGGCTGCGCGTCGTCGGGCTGACCTTCATGCGCAGATCCCAGAGTTCCTGGGAGAGGCGGCGGATGGGGTCTTTGAAGGCGTCGCCGTTTCCGTTGGCGAGGAGGAAGAGGATGTCGACGTCGGAGTGAGGGAAGAGCCAGCCGCGGCCGAAGCCGCCCAGGGCGAGGAGGGCGAAGCCGGCGGGCCCGTTGAGGCCGGGCGCGATGTGTTCGTGCCAGAGACGATGAACGATTTCCTCGACCAGGCGGGTGCGGGCCGCGACCATGGCGCGTCCGTCACCGGTCGATTCAAATTGCTGCTGGATGCGCGCCGACTGCCCAGCGTAGAAGTCGCGAAGCCCGCCACTCAGTGAGGATGTCGCCGTCATGCTGGTTTCCATAAATTCTCGCAGCCTGCCAGCGGATGGGGGCGGAGATCCGCGTCGGTTTCAGTTTCTCAGAGTGCACCCTCGCCGCGCTCGGAATTGCGAATGCGGATGGCGTCGTTCACCGTCGAGAGAAAAATCTTGCCGTCGCCGATCTTGCCCGAGCGGGCGGCGCCGATGATGGCCTCGACGGCCTTTTCGACCATGGGGTCGGCGAGGACGAGCTCGAGCTTGATCTTGGGGATGAGATCGACCGTGTACTCGCGGCCGCGGTAGAACTCGGTGTGGCCCTTCTGGCGGCCGTGGCCGCGCACCTCGATGACGGTCATGCCTTCCACGCCGATTTCCTGGAGCGCGGTTTTCACCGCTTCCAGGCGGGAGGTTTGAATGATGGCTTCAACTTTGGTCATGGTTGTCCTGGTGGACGTTGTTCCGCGGCTGAGCCGCGCGGTGCATAAGAACTTTCAAATCGTAGCCGGAGACGGGGCAAGCCCCGTCTCTACTCTGAAAGCTAGGCGGTTACGTCGAACGCGTAGCCTTCTTCGCCGTGTTGCGAGAGATCGAGGCCTTGCACCTCTTCGTCTTCGGAGACGCGGAGGCCGATGGTTACATCGACGATCTTCAATATGATGAGCGTGCCGACAATGGCCAGGACCCAGGCAATCACCACGCCTGCCAGCTGGTTGAGCAGCTGATGGCCGTTGCCTTCGAGCAACCCGGAGGGCAGGGTGCTGCCCTGCGCATCCTTGAAGATTGGGTTGATGGTTGAGACTGCGAAGACGCCGGTCAGCAGGGCGCCCAAGGTGCCGCCGGCGCCGTGAACGCCGAAGGCGTCAAGGCTGTCGTCATAGCCGAAGCGGGCCTTGACCTTGGCAACCATCCAGAAGCAGAACGCGCCGGCAATGAAGCCGATGGCCAGGGCGGCGCGGGGCCCGACAAATCCGGCGGCGGGAGTGATGGCAACCAAGCCGGCAACCGCGCCGGAGATCGCTCCCAAGACTGTAGGCTTGCCATTGCGGAGCCATTCTGCGGTGACCCAGCCGATGACGGCAGCGGCGGCTCCAAAGTGCGTGGCGATGAAGGCGCTGGTCGCCAAGGTTCCGGCGGCGACCGCACTGCCGGCATTGAACCCGAACCAGCCCACCCACAGCATGCAGGCACCGATGAAGCTGAGCACCACGCTGTGGGGCGGCATCGCCTCACGCGGATAGCCCACCCGTTTGCCCAGATACAGTGCGCAGACCAGCGCCGAGACGCCGGAGGTCACGTGGACGACAGTTCCTCCAGCAAAGTCGAGACAGGGGAAGCGGCCGCCTAGCGATGCGTTGAGGATTCCACCTTTGCCCCAGACCATGTGGGCCATCGGGTCGTAGACGAAGATCGACCAGAGCACCATGAAGACCAGCATGGCGCTGAACTTCATGCGCTCGGCGAAGGCGCCGGTGATCAGCCCAGGGGTGATGATCGCGAACATCAACTGATAGACCATGTAGGTCTGGGCCGGGATGGTGGGAGCGTAGTCGGCGTCGGGCGTGAGCTCCACGTGATGCAGGAGCGCGTTATGGAATCCGCCAATGAAGCCATTACCGGGACCGAAGGCGAGGCTGTAGCTGACGATGGCCCAGAGCACGGTGATGATGGCCATCATGGCGAAGCTTTGCACCATGGTGGCGAGAACGTTCTTCCTGCGCACGAGCCCGCCGTAGAACAGGGCGAGGCCGGGGCCGGTCATCATCAAAACGAGGGCGGCGCTGGTGAGCATCCAGGCGTTGTCGCCGGCGCTGTGGGCTTGGGCGACCTGCTGCTCAAGTTTGGCGATGCGGACTTGATCGGCGGGCGCGAGGCCGGCGTTCGACGGGGTGATCGGCGCGGAAGTTTGCGCCAGCAGCGGCGGACAGAGCGCAGCCAGGGCAAGGGTCAGCCAGAAAACGAACCGCATTCCCATTGAGGCGTGTCTGACTCCGGTGGGTGGTTTCAAGGCCTTCAATCTAACTGCCCGCGGCCGATTCACGGAAATTGAAACTATTTATGAGGAAGATCAGGAATTGTTATGGCCGAATTGCGGAGAGGTCGCAGCCGCTTGCGCCCGGCGTGGAAGGGCTCTGGATACGGGGCACGGGAATCAAGGGTGCACATGGATTATGGGGTTGACAGGAAAGGACTTCTTCCTGCATAGTTATTCAATCGAGTGAATAAATATTCATGGGCAAAGCCGCACGACAAAAGGCGATTTTCGAGCTTCTCCAGACCGGCCCGGTGGAAAGCCAGGAGGAACTGCAGCGGGTACTGGCCCGCAAGGGACATGAAGCAGGACAGGCCACCCTTTCGCGGGACATCCGGGAGTTGGGGGTAGTGAAGACGCCGGAGGGGTACCAACTGGCGGGCGTGAACTTCGCGACCGAGCCGGTGCTGCCCTCGGTGTCGCGGCTGGTGCGGGAGTTTGTGGTGGATGTGCGGCTGGCGCAGAACCTGCTGGTGTTGAAAACCAGCGTGGGCAGCGCGCAGCCGGTGGCGGCGGCGATGGATGCGGAAGACTGGCCGGAGGTGGTGGGGACCTTGGCCGGCGATGACACCATTCTCATAATTTCCCCGGACAACCGGACAGCACAGCAACTCGCGCGCAAGATTCACGGGATGCTGGAACGATGACCGCGAAGTTGCAGGCGGCAGTCCTGGGCGCGACCGGATATGCAGGACTGGAACTGACGCGCTTGCTGCTTCGGCATCCGGGGCTGGCGAAGCCGGTGCTGTTTCAGCGCGGAGCCGAGGAGAGTCGTCCGCAAGACTTGGCGGAGTTCTTTCCGGCGCTGAGCGGGAATGGCGGGTATCCGCTGCTTCCGTTTTCGCTAGCGACCTTGAAGGAGAAAGGCGTGGAGACGCTGTTTCTGGCGACGCCGCACGAGCTGTCGCGGAGCCTGGTGCCGGAAGTCCTTTCGCAAGGGGTGCGGGTGGTGGACTTAAGCGGCGCGTGGCGGCTACAGGACGCGAAGCATCGCGCGGTGTATGGGTTCGAGGACCGGAATACGGAACGCGTGGCGGAAGCAGCGGCGCGGGCAGTGTATGGGTTGCCAGAGTTACACCGCTCGCGGCTGAAGGATGCGGCGCTGGTGGCGAATCCGGGGTGCTATGCGACGTCGGTGATTCTGGGGCTGGCGCCATTGGTTGGAGCGGGGTTAGTGGATCGCACGCGCGGCATCATTTCCGATTCGAAGTCGGGAGTGTCGGGTGCGGGAAAAGAGCCGACATCGCGGACGCATTTCGTATCGGTGGCGGACAACTTGTCGGCTTATGGGGTGTTTCGGCATCGACATTTGGGCGAGATGGCGGAGCAGCTTGGTCTGGCGACCGAGGAACTGACTTTCACCCCGCACTTGCTGCCGATACCACGGGGAATTCTTTCGACGATCTACGTGACGCTGACGAAGGCGATGACGGCAAGCCAAGTGGAAGAGTGCTATCGCAGCTTTTATCAGGGACACCGGTGGGTGCGAGTGTTCACGCCGCCGCGGCTGCCGGAGATTCAGCATTCGCTGCACTCGAATTATTGCGACATCGGTTTTTGTCTAGCGGACGATGGAAGGCGGCTGGTGATCGTGGCCTGCATCGACAACCTGCTGAAGGGGGCGGCTGGGCAGGCGGTGCAGAACCTCAACGTGATGCATGGTTGGGATGAGGCGGAGGGACTGCAATGAAAGTTGTGGTCAAAATCGGCGGAGCGGCGCTGGACAACGAGGACACGCTGCGGAAGTGCGCGCACGCCATCGTCGATCTAGCGGGGGACGGACACCAGATCGCCGTCGTGCACGGAGGCGGTGCAGCCCTCACGCGGACCATGCAACGCCTGGGCAAGACCAGCGAGTTCGTAAATGGGCTGCGTGTGACCGATGCCGAGACACGCGACCTGGCGCTGATGGTGCTGTCCGGGCTGGTGAACAAGAAGCTGGTGGCCGCGATTGGCGCGGCCGGGAAGCCGGCGATCGGCATGAGTGGTGGCGATGGCACGAGCTTTCGGGCTCGGAAGAAGGTGGTTGGCGAGTTGGATCTGGGTTACGTGGGAGAGATTGTTGCCGCGGAGCCGCGCTGGATTGAAGCGATCTGGGGTCAGGGTGGCATCCCGGTGATCGCCAGCCTGGCCGTCGGAGCGACTGGGGAGTACTACAACATCAACGCGGATCAGATGGCGGCCGCCTGCGCCATTGCATGCCAGGCAAGCGCGCTCATTTTTCTAACCGATGTAGCCGGGGTGAAAGATGCTGACGGGTCGGTGATCCGCTGGCTCAGCGTGCCGGAGATCACGAGGCTGGTGGAGCGCTCGATCGTACATGGCGGCATGCTGCCGAAATTGGAAGCGTGCCGGCACGCCCTCAGCAAGGGCGTAGGCCGCGTCCGGATTCTGCCGGCGGTGGAAGCCGACGCGCTAGCGCAGTTTTATTTCGCGAAGTCGCAAGTGGGAACCGAAGTCCGGGTCGCATAAGCCGCAATGGGCAATGCAGCGCGGGAAGCGGTTCCCGATTTCTTTCTGCAGATGGTGAGAAAGAGGTGAAGGAGATGAGAAGTCCGGCTTTGGAAAGAACGGCGGCGGCATCGCCGGTGATGAGCAAGGCGGCGGTGCAGCCGGCCATGCATGACCTGGTCTCGAGCCGCGATCTAAGCCCGAGTGAAGTGCAGTCGGTGCTGGATCTGGCGGCAGTGGTGAAGGCGCGTCCCGCGGATTTCCGTCGAACACTCGAGGGCAAGCAACTCGTGATGTTTTTCGAGAAGCCCTCGCTGCGCACGCGGCTGACCTTTGAGGCCGGGATGTCGAGCCTGGGCGGCACAGCATTCTTCATGGACCAGACCGGCGGGCGGATCGATGCACGCGAGAGCTTGTATGACATCGCGCACAACGTGGAGCGATGGGTGGACGTGATCGTGATGCGCACGTTCGCACATGCCACCGTCGAAGGCATGGCGGGGTTCGCCTCGATTCCGGTAATCAACGCGCTCAGCGACCTGGAGCATCCTTGCCAGGCCTTGGCGGATTACCTGGTTCTGCAGGAACGCTACGGGAACCTGAAGAACCTCACGCTGGCGTATGTGGGAGATGGAAACAACGTGGCGCACTCGCTGATGATCACGGGCGCGTTGCTAGGCTCGCACGTGCGGGTCGCGACTCCGCAGGGGTATGAGCCGAACGCGGAGATCGTGGCCGCGGCAGAGGAGATTGCGCGGGACACTGGCGCGCGACTCGAGTTGCTCAACGATCCGAAGAAGGCAGTGACCAATGCGGACGCGGTTTATACCGATGCATGGGCCAGCATGGGTCAGGAGCATGAGACGGCCCTGCGCCAGCCGACTTTCCTGCCATACCAGGTGAATTCCAAATTGATGAGCTGTGCCGCGCCGAATGTGTTGTTCATGCACTGCCTGCCGGCGCATCGCAACTCGGAGGTTACCGACGAGGTGATCGACTCGCCGCAGTCCGTGGTTTTTGATCAGGCGGAAGCACGTTTGCACGTGCAGAAGGCCATCTTGATGTTATTGCTGTGGGGCGGCGCGAGCCGATTCCCGGTAAGGAGCGCGCATGCCTAAGAAAGTGGTCTTGGCGTATTCCGGGGGGCTCGATACCTCCATCATCATTCCATGGTTGAAAGAGAACTACGACTATGACGTCATCGCGATGGTGGGCGACGTCGGCCAGGGCGATGACCTGGAGGCGGTCGTAAAGAAGGCCTATGCCACCGGCGCGAGCAGGGTGGTGGTTGAAGACCTGCGGGAAGAATTCTTGACCGGATATGTGTTTCCGGCGCTGAAGGCCGGGGCGGTATACGAGCACAAATATCTGCTGGGAACTTCGCTGGCGCGGCCGGTGATCGCGAAACACCAAGTCGAGGTTGCGCTGCGCGAGGGTGCGGAGGCAGTGGCGCACGGCTGCACTGGGAAGGGCAATGATCAGGTGCGCTTTGAGTTGACCTACCAGGCGCTGGCGCCAGAATTGAAAGTGATTGCGCCGTGGCGCGAGTGGACGTTGAAGTCGCGCGAAGACTGCCTGGATTACGCGGAGGCACACGGCATTCCGGTAGCGCAAAGCCGCGAAAAGATTCACAGCCGCGACCGCAACCTGTGGCACTTGAGCCATGAGGGTGGGGAACTGGAAGATGCAGGCAATGCGCCGCTGGCCAGCACGTGGCAACTGACGGTATCGCCGCAAGAGGCGCCGGATCGCGAGGAGAAGGTCAACATCAGCTTTGCGGATGGAGTTCCGGTCGGGGTGAACGGCATGGAACTCGACCCAGTGTCGCTGGTTGAGTTGCTGAACGACATTGGCGGGCGGAATGCGATCGGAAGGATTGACCTGGTGGAAAACCGCTTCGTGGGGATCAAGTCGCGCGGTTGTTACGAGACGCCCGGCGGCACCTTGCTGATTGCCGCGCATCGGGAGCTCGAGGCGCTGTGCCTGGACCGCGACCTGATGCACTTCAAGCAGCATGTCGGCTTGAAGTACGCGGAACTGGCATATTTCGGCTTGTGGTTCACGCCGCTGCGCGAAGCGCTCGATGCCTTTGTCGAATCCACGCAGAAGAACATCACCGGGAGCGTTTCACTCTCGCTCTACAAGGGCAACATCGCCGTGGCGAGCCGGGAATCGGAGTACTCGCAGTACCGAACGGATCTTTCGTCGTTCACCATGGGCGACAGCTACGACCAGAAGGATGCGGCGGGATTCATTCGTATTCTCGGGTTGCCTTCCCGTTCGCGGGCGCAGGCGCGGCTGGAGGTAGTGAAGTGAAGATGTGGTCGGGGCGCTTCCGGCAGCCACTCGATACGGCGTTCGAGCGCTGGCAGCGATCATTTCCATTTGACTGCTGCCTGCTGCCCTACGAACTGGAAGCCAGTGCCGCGCATGCCAAGGCGCTGGAGCATGCCGGAGTGCTTAGTTCCGAAGAGCTGGCGAAAACCCTGCGTGGCCTGGAGCAGATTGCGGAAAAGGCGCAAATAGATCCGAAGTTTCTCGACGATTCCGAGGCCGAGGACGTTCATCACTTCGTCGAGAAGCAGCTAGTCGCGCTGATCGGCGAGACCGGCTACAAGCTGCACAGCGGGCGCAGCCGGAACGAGCAGATTGCAACTGATCTGCGGTTGTATGTGCGGGATGCGATCGACCGGTTGCAGTTGGCGCTAGCCGACTGGATGGGGGCGTTGCTGGAGCGCGCGCAGAAAGCTGGGACAGCAGCCATGCCGGCATACACCCATCTGCAGCGAGCCGAACCAGTGCTGGTGGGGCATTGGCTGCTGGCATACATCGAGATGTTCCTGCGGGATTCCGAGCGCCTGGCAGATTGCCGCAAGCGGGTGAATGTTTGTCCCCTCGGATCAGGTGCGGTGGCAGGCGCAACGCTGGAGCTGGATCGTGAGGCGATGGCAGCGGACCTGGGATTCGACGCACCGACCGCGAACAGCCTCGACGCGACCAGCGACCGGGACTTTGCCCTTGAATTCGTGCAGGCGCTTGCGGTGATGGCGGTTCATTTGAGCCGCTGGGCCGAGGAGATGATCCGGTTTTCCACGCAGGAATACGGATTCATCGCTCTCCCGGAAAGCTACTCTACCGGCAGCAGCGCGATGCCGCAGAAAAAGAATCCCGACTTGCTTGAGTTGGTGCGCGGGAAGGCAGGGCGAATCGCCGGGGCGGAACAGGCGTTGCTGGTGACCATCAAAGGTCTACCACTCGCCTACAACAAGGATCTGCAGGAGACGCAGGAACCCCTGTTCGACGCTTCGCAGACGATACTAGCTATTCTGCCATTGGCTACTGGCTGGATGCAGGATGTGGAATTTGATTACGAGCGCATGAAGCAGGCCGCGCAAGGCGGTTTTATGAATGCGTGGGCCGCGGCAACCTACCTGGTGCAACGCGGGGTGCCGTCCCGCTTGGCGCACGAGGCGGTCGGCAAGGCCGTGCGGTTGTGCCTGGATCGCGGCTGCGAGTTGCAGGATCTCCCGGTAGAGGAGTTGCAGCAGATTCATCCGGCGTTCGATCGAGATTTCGCAAAGAACGTCACGCTGGATGCGGTCTTATCGATTCACGATGTACCAGGGGGCACGGCGGGCGACGCGGTGAAGGAAGCGCTTGCCCGGGCCGAGCAGCGCATTTCCAAAGTACGAGGGGAAGTCCATGCTCACGCGTGAAGCTTTGTTGCGCGACGCCGAACAAATTCATGTCTTGATCGACAGCTACTCGGGCGACGGCACGCTGTTGCCGCGCACGCTGCCGGAGATCTGCGAGAACATCCGCGACTTCGTGGTGGTGGAGGACGAAGGCCGGATCCTCGGCTGCGGGGCGCTGCATTTGTACGGGCCGCACTTGGCGGAGGTGCGCTCGATCGCGGTGTATCCGGATACCAAGGGCAAGGGCGCGGGCCGGGCGCTAGTCGAGGAACTGCTGGCGCAGGCGGAGCGACAGGAAGTGAGCTGCGTGTGCCTGTTCACGCGGATTCCGGAGTTTTTTGCGCGGCTGGGATTTGTGACGGCAGTGCGCGAACAGATTCCTGACAAGCTGTACAAGGACTGCCACCGCTGTCCGAGGCAGAACAATTGCGATGAGGTGGCCATGGTGCGCGGCGAGGTGCCGCAGTTCGCGATTCTGCAGCCGCCGACGGCGCAGTTGATCAAAATCAGTCTGTAAAGAGAGAGATTGGCTGGGAAGCGGTAGTGCGAAAAATGGCGGGTTTAAACGATTTAAGCCGCCAAACCTGCAACGACTGGCGTGCATGTTGGCGGCTCCTGGGGAAGCGCCCTTCCGGGCGGCGTGAGTGTAGCACAGCTCAGGAAAATCCACGCAGTCTTTTTTGTGGACTTCCAAGTCCACGTTAGTCCTTGAGAACACATTACTTAGAGGCTGGTCTCCGCCTATCTCTCCCCGTCGTTATCTATCGCAATACGATACGGGTCATGACCAGCAGCAAAACGACCGAACCTACCGTGATGGCGAACAAGATCAGCAGGATAAGTATTCCAACCAAACTTTCTTGTTCAGGTTTGGGTGGAGTGATGCCGACAAAGAGCGAGAACTCACGGGCAAATTGATTGAGAAAAGCCATGAGAGGACTCTCACCGGAAGGGCCCGGTCAGCGTGACGGAATTGGTCGGACGCGGTTGATCGGTTGAAACCTACTCGCTGGCGATGAGTATAGCAGCGCGGTATGCAACCCAAAAAGTGGCAAGCCAAGCCTCCAGGTCACTGAAGAACGAGAGTAATAAATTATCGTTGAGGCCGCCGCAAAGTGGGCCGCCTGCTCCTACTTGGCGCTGCGCTTTTGGTCGCGACAGACGAGTTGGTTGCGCTACGATTCCCGTAATACAGCCCTCAATTTCAGGCAGCGCCTCAAACACGCCATTGCCGCCTCTTGCCCGATCGTGCAAGATAAGTTTCGCCGATCGTTGCGACAATCGTTTTCATCATGGGATACCTGGTTCGCAGGGCGCTGCATGGATTGTTCCTGCTGGTTGGAGTTTCGCTGCTGGTATTCGGACTGGTAGCGATCGCGCCGGGCGATTTCTATAGTGAGCTCCGGCTCTCGCCGACGGTGAGCCCGGAAACTATCCGGCAACTGCGGATGGAATACGGGCTGGACCAGCCGCTGCACGAACGCTACCTCCATTGGATGGTGGGAATGGCTCGCGGGGATTGGGGAGCCTCGCTGACATACCACATGCCAGTTTGGCCACTGCTGCGGGATCGGGCTTGCAACACCCTCCTGCTCACGGTCAGCGCAACCGTTTTGGCTTGGATTCTCGCCCTGGCGCTCGGTATCTGGGCGGTGGAGTCCGGGAAGCCCGTATTCAACACTCTGGCTCATGGAGTGGCCGCCACGCTGGTGAGTGTTCCAGACTTGCTAATCTGCCTGGTACTGCTGGTGTGGGCGCTACGAACTCGCGCCTTGCCGTTGGGGGGCATGGCGAGCGTGGATTCGGCGGCGCTGGGGGCCCTGGCGCGCTGGCGCGACGTGTTCGTGCATATGGTCCTTCCCGTCCTTGCGCTGACCCTTTCGGCCTTGCCGCTGTTGCTGCGCCATGTGCAGAGCAGCTTTGCGGGGGCGATGACGGCGCCATCGGTCAACACTGCGCGCGCCTATGGAGTCTCGCGGAGGCGTATCTTGTGGCGGCATGTGCTGCCACTGGCGGCCAACCCCCTCATCACTTTGCTGGGGCTGTCGATTGCGGGGCTGATCAGCGGTTCGCTGGTGGTAGAGGTCATCATGGGCTGGCCGGGGTTGGGTCCGCTCCTGCTAGAGTCGATTCTGGCACGCGATTTGTACGTGGTGATCGGTGCGGTGATGCTCTCGACGCTCTTGCTGGTAGCGGGAAACTTTGTTGCCGACGCGTTGTTGTTCGCCGTGGATCCCCGCACGCGCGAGGAGCATGCATGACCGCGGGCGGTACTGCGCGCTGGGCCGGCATCCTGCTCATTGGCGTGTGCCTCTCGACGCTTTTTGCCGGCTTTCTGGCCCCGTATGACCCAACCGAGCAGGACCGCGAGCGTCCGTATGCTCCGCCTTCGAAGATTCATTTTGTGGATGACGCCGGAAAGACGCACCTCCGGCCGTTCGTGCATCCATGGAAGGATGACGGGTCAGGAGGGTATGAAGAAGATCCTGGCACGCCGGTGCCGCTGCGATTTTTTGTGCGTGGAGCGCCGTATAAGTTTCTGAACGTCGTCAACTGCCATTACCACCTGGTAGGCGTCGACGCGCCACAGCGCATTGCTTTGTTGGGTACCGACGCGTACGGGCGAGATCAGCTTTCGCGATGGTTGTATGGGGGGCAAGTCTCGCTGATGGCGGGGCTGCTGGCTACCGCGATTGCGCTGGCGATCGGCCTGATGGTGGGACTGATTGCGGGATATTTCGGGAAAAGGACCGACGCCCTGCTGATGCGAGTGGCGGAGCTGTTCCTGGCGGTGCCATGGCTCTATCTGTTGTTGGCGCTGCGCGCGTTCCTTCCGCTGCGTATTGGGCCGTTCGAAGCTTTTTTGCTGGTGGTGCTGGTGATTGGGGCGATCGGATGGGCGCGCCCCGCGCGCCTGATTCGCGGCGTGGTGCGGAGCGCCCGGCACCAGGACTATGTAACCGCAGCGCGGAGCGCGGGAGCCAGCCACCGATTTGTTTTATTTCACCACGTTTTGCCACAAACTTCCGCGGTGCTCTTCACGCAGGCAGCCTTACTGGTGCCGCAGTACATCCTAGGCGAAGTAACTCTGTCGTTTTTCGGATTGGGTGTGGGAGAACCAGTGCCGAGTTGGGGCAACATGCTACAGAGCTTGCAGCAATACAACGTCCTGGTGAGCTATTGGTGGATGCTCATTCCGGGACTGGCATTGATTCCATTGTTTTGGGCGTTCTCCGTCCTAGCCGACTGCGCGCAGAAACGAGTAGAATTCCCGGCGTAATCGGCCCGGGCGGGCTCGGTTGATGAAAAAAACAACATGGCGGCTACTGGCGAGTCTCCTGCTCGCAGCGTTGGCAGGGGCGAACGCAATTGCGAGTGGCCAGCAAGAACTGTTGCGAAATACCACCCTCGCGGGTAGGCCCGGAGGGCGACTCGTGGTTGCCCAGCGCGCGGAAGCGAAGACGCTGAATCCGGCGATTGCCATCGATCGCCCGTCGCGCGAGGTGATCGGCCGCATGCAAGCCGATCTGATCCATATCAACCGGCTGACGCAACGCACCGAGCCCGCCTTGGCAAAGTCATGGACGGTGTCGCGGGATGGTCGCGAATACCTGGTGCACTTGCGCAAAGGCATTCGATTTTCCGACGGGCAGCCATTCGATGCCGATGACGTGGTGTTTTCGTTTCACGTCTACCTGGATGAGAAAGTGCATTCGTCGCAGCGCGATCTGTTGGTCCTGGACGGTCAGCCGATCGAAGTCGAAAAAGTGGACCAGTACGGGGTTCGTTTTCGACTGAAGCAAGCCTATGCTGCGGCAGAGCGACTATTTGACGGAGTGTACATCCTGCCCCGGCACTTGCTGGAAAAGTCCTATCAGGAAAACAAGCTGACCGAGATGTGGCCGTTGACGGTCGCTGCAGATCAGATCGCGGGCCTGGGGCCGTTTCGCCTGAAGTCCTATGTTCCCGGTCAGCAGTTAGTGCTTGAGAAGAATCCCTATTACTGGAAAGAAGATGCAAAAGGCGTCCGCTTGCCTTACATGGATGAACTCGTTTTTCTGACGGTGCCGACGGAGGATGCTGAGGCGCTGCGTTTTGAGGCAGGCGAGACGGACATCCTGAATCGGATCAGCGCGGAGAATTTTGCCGAACTCAGCCGGCGCTCCAACGCGGATTACACGCTGCAGGATGCGGGCCCCGGACTGGAGTACAACTTCCTGCTGCTGAACATGAATGACGATACCCAGGGGCGGCTGCCGGAAGTGGCTCGCAAAGAGGCTTGGTTTCGGGATTTGCAATTTCGGCGAGCCGTTTCGCTGGCAATCGATCGGGAAGGGATTGTGCGGTTGGTCTACCGCCGGAAGGGAGTTCCGCTGTGGGGCCAGGTCACGCCCGGGAACAAGCTGTGGCTGGACACGAAATTGCCGCACCCGGCGCAATCAGTGGAGAAAGCCAAGGACTTGCTGCGTAGCGCGGGCTTCTCCTGGGACGGCCAGGGCAACTTGCTGGATGCGGCAGGGCGGCCGGTGCAGTTCACAATTGTTGCGAGTTCGAGCAATTCCCAACGGCTCCAGATCGCAAACATCATTCAACAGGACCTGCAGAAGTTGGGGATGCAGGTACAGGTGGTGCCGCTGGAGTTTCGCTCCTTTGTACAGCGTGTTACACAAACGCACGACTACGAGGCCGCAGTAATGGGCATCGCAAGCGGGGACGTCGATCCCAACGGCGAGATCAATGTCTGGATGTCGAACGGTCCAACCCATCTCTGGAACCTGGGTGAAAAAAAGCCTGCCACCTCGTGGGAAGCGGAAATCGATGAGCTGATGAAAAAGCAGCTGACCACAATCAATATCACCGAGCGAAAAAAGCTGTATGACCGTGTGCAGGAAATCGTTGCAGAACAGTTGCCCATCATCTGCGTGGCGAGTCCGGACATACTGGTAGGCAGCAAGCGGCGGCTGCAGAACTTCGCGCCCGCTGTGCTTGAGAACTACACTTTGCATGATGCGGATCAGCTGTATTGGGCGCCACAATGACCCCGCCAGATCCGGAAACGGAACAGGAACTGGTACGGGTCGCGGAGCCGGCCCCCGGCCGGGAAGCCTCATGGAGCGATGCGCACCTGGTACGAGCTTGCCTAGCGGGTAACGAACGAGCATGGGCGACCCTGATTGACCGTTACAAGCGGCTGATTTACTCCATCCCGATCAAGTACGGTGCGAGTCCGGAAGATGCTGCCGACATCTTTCAGGCCGTCTGCATGGAAATGTTTTCCGAGTTGGCGAATCTGCGCAATGCGGAATCGCTCAAGGCGTGGTTGGTCACCGTGGCGTCGCACCAGGCGTACCACTGGAAGAAGCGGCAGCGGAGTGGCGACGTGGCCATCGATGACGACGATGAAGAGCGCACGCCGCTGCAACTGGCGGCGGAAGATGTGCTGCCTCCCGAGAAATTGCTGGAAGTGGAGCGCGAGCAGATGCTGCGTGAGGCGGTGGCCCAGCTGAATCCACGCTGTGCCGAGATGGTGCGCCTGCTGTTCTACGAGCAACCGCCATTGCCCTACACCGAAGTAGCGCGGCGGCTGGGGCTGGCCACCGGATCCATCGGGTTTATTCGCGGGCGTTGCTTGAAGCGCCTGCAAAAGATTCTGGAAGGCATGGGATTCTGAAGGTGCCGGAAACGCCCGAAATCGCAACCGGCTGGGTCGAGGCGTTGTCCCAGCTGGAGGATTCGCGAGCGCGGAAAGAAGAAGTTTCCGGCATTGCTCCCGCCAAGGCGGACGAAACTGCCGAGCAGCTGTATCAGGCAGTCGCGCGTCTGGCGCGTGTCGACCTGGTGCGGGCGGAGCGCGTCGCTGAAGCCTTGTCGCTTTTGGCCGAGCGCACGCCTGTACTCCGGATCCGGGCCTTGAAGTGCCGGGCCTGGGGGCATGTATTTGCTTTGACCGGCAAGTATCGCGCAGCCCTGGATGAGCATCGCGAAGCGGTGACCATCTTCGAGCAGCAAGGCTTCGAACTGGATGCAGCCCGGGCGATGATGAACCAGCTGCAGCCCATGATCTACCTGGGCGAGTACGAAGCAGCCTTTATCCTGGCGGAACGGGCGCGTGCGCTATTCCGCAAGCACGGTGACGAGCTCCGGCTGGCGAGGCTGGACAACAACGTCGGCAACATTCTGTACCGGCAAGACCGGTTTGCCGAGGCGCTCGAGCTGTACCGGCGAGCGTATCCGATCCTGGTGGAGCGCGGGGACGAGCAGGATATCGCGATTCTGCTGCGCAACCTCGCGGTCTGCTTCATATCGCTGAACCGCTTCGAAGACGCGCTGGCCACCTATCGCAGCGCGCGGGAGCACTGCGAGGCTCACCAGCTGTTTCTGCTGGTGGCGGAATGCGATTACAACATCGCGTATCTCCATTACCTGCGCGGGGAGTACACGCGCGCCATCGGCCTGTATCAGACCACCCGGGCCTTGTGCGTGAAACTCTCGGATCGCTACCACACCGCCTTGTGCGATCTGGATCTGGCGGAACTTTATCTGGAACTGAACCTGAGCGAAGAGGGGTTCGAACTGGCAACGCTCGCGCAGGGCGGGTTCGAGCAGCTCAGCATGGGCTATGAAGCCGCAAAGGCAGTCACGTTTCAGGCGATCGCTGCCAGCCAGCAACATAACGCTCCGCTTGCCTTGCGGGAGTTCCAAAGCGCTCGCAAGCTGTTTGAGCGCGAGCGAAATGCGCTATGGCCGGCGCTGATCGATCTGTACCAGGCGCTGGTGCTGGAAGAAGCGGGAGGGTATGCGCGAGCGCGCGAACTGTGTGCGGCTGCGCTCGAGTACTTCCGGCAATCGCCGGCCCTGACCAAAGCCGCTCTGTGCAATTTGCTGCTGGCACGCCTCGACTTGCAACAGCAGCAGCCTGCCATCGCACGAAAGCACTGCGAAAGGGCGCTGGATTTGTTGCAGGAGGTGGAATCGCCGGCGGCTGACTTTCAAGCGCAGGTGGTGCTGGGACAGATTCAAGAGGCGTCGGGAGACGGGAAGGCAGCGTTTGATGCATACGACCGCTCGCAAGCGATCCTTGAAGGCTTGCGCAGCCGGCTGCTCGCAGAAGAGCTGAAGATTTCCTTCCTGAAAGACAAGTTGTCGGTTTACGAAAGCCTGGTATGGCTGGCGCTTTCGGAGGAAGCCGATGCCAATGCGGGCCTCGGGAAACAGACAGCGCGCGCATTCGACTTCATGGAGCGCGCCAAGTCGAGGAGCCTGGCGGACCTGATTGGCTTCAGCCTGCATGAGGTGCGTCCGAAAGCTTTGGACAGCGGGCTATCCACGCGTGTGGATGACCTGCGGCTTCGGCTGACGATGGCATACCGGCAGGTGCAGCAGGAGGAAACGGCCAACGCCCAAGCGTCCACGTCGAGGATCACGAGCCTCCGCCGACGTAGCCGGAAGCTGCAGACGGAGCTCGCGGATGTTTCTTCTGACTTGCGGGCGGTCGATGAAGACTTTGCGTCGCTGCTGAACGCGGGCACCGCGAGCCTGGCGAAGATTCAGGCAGCGATTCCAGCCGATTCCCAGCTACTGGAATACTATGTGGCGCGGGGCCGCATCTACGCGTGCGTGGTCACGACCGAGACTCTGAGGATTGAGCCGCTCGGCGCCGCGGAGGAGGCGCGACGGGTTTTTCGCCTTCTGCAGTTTCAGCTATCGAAGATTCGGCTGGGGTCGGAGTATCTTGCGCGCTTCGCAGCAACACTGCAGGGTGCGGTGCAGGCGCACCTGGGGGAACTCTACCGGCTGCTGATCGCGCCCGTGCGGCAAGTTCTCAGGGCCGAGCATGTAATCATCGTTCCCCACGGATTCCTACATTACTTGCCGTTTCAAAGCCTAGCGCATGAGGGCCGAAGCCTGCTCGACGACTTCACGGTGTCCTATGCTCCCAGCGCCAGCGTGTTTGCCCTGTGTGCTACCCGGCATGCCGCGTGGAACCAGGAGTCTTTGGTCATGGGGATTCCGGACCAGTTGGCGCCACAGATTGAGCCGGAAGCGAAGGCGGTGGCGGCGATTCTTCCCGGTACCCGCTTGGTTGTGGGGGAAGGCGCGACGCACGAATTGCTTTCCGAGTACGGACCAAATTGCCGCTACATCCATATTGCGACCCATGGACTGTTCCGACAGGACAATCCGATGTTTTCTTCGATCCGGCTGGGCCGCTCGGAGTTGAATTTGTATGACCTCTACCGCATGCGGTTCGCGGCGGAACTGGTCACGCTCAGCGGATGCGGCACCGGACTCAACGCAGTGGTGGGCGGAGATGAACTGCTGGGGTTGGTCCGGGGGTTGCTGTACGCGGGGGCTCAGGCGGTGCTGGTTTCGTTGTGGGATGTGAATGACGAGAGCACGGCGACGTTTATGCGATTGTTTTACCAGGAGTTGCGGCGGCAGCCTAACAAGGCCGCCGCGCTGCGGCATGCGATGCAGCAATTGCGCGAAATTCATCCGCATCCGTACTACTGGGCGCCGTTCGTGCTGATTGGCAAATACGCATAAACCGCCTGTCGTTTGTCGTTGGTCGTTCGTCGTTGGCTGCGGCGAGTCCTCGAACGATGAGCGATGCAGTTCGGATCCGCGCGGTCAAACCGTGTTCTGGTTGCGTACGAGCCCGCTCTCTCTGCGCTACTTCTGCGAATCTTCGGGTGCGGTCGGTTCGGTGTCCCGGGAACCGGATTCGGGCCGCAGAAGCGGAAACAAGATCACGTCGCGGATGGTATGCGAGTCCGTGAGCAACATTGCCAGACGATCGATGCCTACGCCGCAGCCTCCGGCGGGGGGCATGCCATAGGAGAGCGCGCGAATGTAGTCCTCATCCATCTGGTGCGCTTCTTCGTCGCCGCGCTCGCGTTCCTTGAGCTGGGCCTCGAAGCGACGGCGCTGGTCCTCGGGGTCGTTGAGCTCGCTGAAGCCGTTGGCAATCTCCATCCGGCCGGCAAAGATCTCCCAGCGCTCAGTCCATTCGGGCTCATCGGCCTTTTGCTTCGATAAAGGCGAGATGGCTGTCGGGAACTCGTAGATGATGGTCGGCTGCAGCAGATGCTCCTCGGCGACTGCCTCGAACAAGTTTGCAATCGTCTTGCCCGCCGGTTCGACCGGATCGTAGGCCATATGCGAGTGGGAGTGGTGGAACCGGTCGACCAATGCCTTGACTGAAGCGTGCGATCCGAAGTCGGACATTTCTGGCTTCGGCCCGGCAGCTTCCGGCCAAAACTGCATGATGGCTTCGCGCATGGTCACGCGGCGCCAGTTGGAGGCCGCCCAGTCCAACTCGACCTCACCCCACTTGCATTTGGTGGTGCCGTTCACGTCTCTGGCGGCTTGCTCGATCAGGTTCTGGGTGAGATCCATGACACCGCGGTAGTCGGTATAGGCCTGGTAGAACTCCAGCATGGTGAATTCGGGGTTCCAGCGCCAGCCCAGGCCTTCGTTGCGGAAGTTGCGATTGATTTCGTAGACGCGGTCGAGTCCCCCGACCGTCAGCCGCTTCAGGTACAGTTCGGGGGCGATACGCAGAAACAGATCCGCGTCGAGAGTGTTGTGATGGGTCTTGAAGGGACGGGCGACGGCGCCGCCGGCGATGGGGTGCATCATCGGAGTTTCGACTTCGACGAAGCCTTGAGAGTCCATGTAGCGGCGGATGGACTGAATCAGCTTGCTCCGTTTCAGGAAGACCTCGCGAACCTCGGGGTTCATCACCAGGTCGACGTAGCGGCGGCGATAGCGGAGTTCGACGTCCGTTAATCCGTGCCATTTTTCGGGAAGCGGCAGCAGGTCTTTCGAAAGGAACGTGAGTTCGTCGACGTGGATGGTGAGCTCGCCGGTTCGGGTGCGGAACAGATAGCCGCGGACGCCGATATGGTCGCCGAGGTCGAACAGTTTGAAGAGATCGAAGCCCTTGTCGCCGACTGCATCTTTCTTGACGTAAATCTGGAGGCGTTGCCCGTCCTGCTGCAGGTGGGCGAAGCCAGCTTTGCCCATCAGGCGCAGGGCCATAAGGCGCCCGGCTACCCGGACGTCGACCCGGTTCTTTTCGAGGTCTTCCCCAGGCTGGGAGGAATAGCCGGCCAGGATCTGGGCGATGGTGTGCGTGAGGTCGTAGCGAGTGGGATAGGCTTTCTGTCCCAGGGCTTCGATCTGCTGCAGTTTCTGGCGCCGCAGTTCGTAAATGTTCTCGTCGAGGGCCAAGGCTTCCTTCGTGGATTTTCAGCGCGACGACCCCAGACGGGAGCGCCCCGCGAGATGGAAACGTCGATTATAAACAAGACGTTTGTCCTGGCCCTGTGGGCGAGCCTTTGCCTGGTACCGAGATCACAAGCTTGTGTGATGCGAAATCCTTGAAAGCGCTTGACAACGGCTGTACCATGCCTTGTCCATAAGCCATCCGTGGGGCAAGGGAAGTGGCGTCAGGAGAGCAATGCCGCAGAACTACGTGCCGGTGTTCCTGTTTGTAGCAGTCGTGGGGGCGCTGATTCCCATCACCCTGCTGGTTGCCAAACTGGTTCGTCCGCAGAACCCGCATCGTACCAAGCTGCTTCCGTATGAGTGCGGCATCGATCCGGTAGACCGGGCGCGGGGTCGCTATACGGTTCGCTACTACATCATTGCCATCCTTTTTGTAGTTTTCGACGTCGAGACCATTTTTCTGTTTCCCTGGGCGGTGAAGTTCAAAGCCTTGGGAATGTTTGGCCTGGTGGAGATGCTCATTTTCCTCGGCATCCTGATTGTGGGCTACATCTGGATCTGGCAGAAGGGCGCGCTGGAGTGGGTGTAGAACGGACAAAGATCCTCCGGCCGTGGCGGGCATGGGCGCCGCGTTTTCGCTTTGTGATCTGGGTCACGGTTCGATGTGACAGCGGAGCGTTGACACTCGCTTTTTACGGCTGATAGAAGGGGATGTTTCGCGCCGCAACTGGCGCATGCGAAAGCAAGGTTCGGATGCCAGAAGATCCCAAGCCGCCCGCCGCGGGAAGTTCGAATGCCGGAGCCCCGGAGAAGCCGGCACCTGCTGCGAACCCGCCGTCTGCGGTTCCTCCCGCCGCGGCCGCACCGCCTCCACCTGCCAAGCCGGCGGCCGCTGCGCCCGCCAAACCTGCCGCTCCCGCCAAGCCCGCGGGCCCGGTGCCCACGCTCTGGGAATCCCCCGTGGTCGAGCGGCTCAAACGCCGCTTTGGCTCGGGCATCGAGCCGTGGACCTATCTCGGCCAGCACTACTTGCAGGCCGACGGAACCGTGGTGGCGGAGTTGCTGCAGATTCTGCGCGACGAGGAAAAGTTCGATTACTGCGTGGACGTCACCGCCCTGCACTATCCAAAGCGGGAGCGGCCGTTCGAGGTTGTATGGATTCTGTACTCGTTTCCGAACAATCAGCGAGTGCGAGTGAAGGCGCAATTTGCGGATGGGGCCAGTGTACCGTCGGTGGTGAAGTTGTGGCCGACCGCGAACTGGCTGGAGCGTGAGGTGTTCGATATGTTCGGCATCCGGTTCGAGGGTCATCCGGACCTGAAGCGCATTCTGCTGCCGGAAGGGTGGAAAGGGTATCCGCTGCGCAAGGATTACGGCATCCTGCAGCAGGATTCGGAGTGGGTGCAGATCAACCTGGGGATCGAAAGCGGCCAATGAACGACCCAAACAGCGCGGTCTCGCCTTTGGACCTGGAGGCCAAGGAAAGCACTTTTCTTGATGCCAACGAGCTCATCCTGAACATGGGCCCGCAGCACCCGGCCACGCATGGCGTGCTGCGGGTGATTTTGAAGCTGGATGGCGAAAAGGTTCTGGGCCTCGAATGCATCATTGGATACCTGCACCGGGGCGTCGAGAAGATCGCCGAAAATCGCACCTATGCGATGTTCAACCCCTACGTGGACCGCATGGATTATGTGGCGGCGGTCTCGAACGGGTTGGGGTATTGCGAAGCGGTCGAGAAGCTGCTGAACGTCGAAGCGCCCCCGCGAGCCAACTACATCCGCGTCATTCTGGCGGAGCTCAACCGGATCGCGAGCCACCAGCTGTGGCTGGGCACGCATGCGCTCGATATTGGAGCGATGACTCCACTTTTCTATACCTTCCGCGACCGGGAGGAGATCCTCAAGATTTTCGAGAAATATTGCGGCGCGCGGTTGACGACCCATGCCTTCCGCATCGGCGGCTGCCAGTACGAAACCTACGACGGGTTTGAGCAGGACGTGCGGAAGTTCCTGGATTTCGTGGGGCCGAAGATTGACGAATACGAGGAGCTGCTTACCACCAACCGCATCTGGGTGCGCCGGACCCGGGATGTAGGGGTGATCTCCGGCAAGGACTGCATTGCGCTCGGGGTTACCGGGCCGGTGCTGCGGGCGAGTGGCGTGAAGTGGGATCTGCGCAAGGCGCAACCCTACGCTACCTACAAAGATTTCGACTTCGAGATACCCACCGGGACGAACGGCGATACCTATGACCGGTACCTGGTGCGCATGGCGGAGATGCGCCAGTCGATCCGGATCATCCGGCAGGCCGTGGATGGGATTCCGAGCGGGCCGATCATGGCCAAGGTGCCGAAGGTGATCAAGCCGCCGGTGGGCGAGATTTACCACTCGATCGAAGCGCCCAAGGGCGAGCTCGGATATTTCATCGCCAGCGACGGATCAACGCAACCCTATCGCGTCCGGGTGCGGCCGCCATCGTTCGTGAATCTGCAGGCGCTGGACTTGATGTGCAAAGACCAACTGGTGGCGGACGTGATTGCAGTGATTGGCACGCTCGACATCGTGCTGGGCGAGGTGGACCGCTGATGCTGAACTACGTCACCTCGTACCTCGACAAGAACGTGCAAGTCACCCCGGGGCAGGCGGGCAACCTCTTCTGGGCGCTGGTTTACATCTTGTGCGTGTTCGGCGGCGTCTCGCTGGTTGTGGTTTGCATGAACTGGCTGGAGCGCAAGATTCTGGCGCATATGCAGGTTCGCATCGGACCGATGCGCGTGGGGCCGCACGGGTTGCTGCAGCCGATTGCCGATGCGTTGAAGCTGATTCTCAAGGAAGACATCATCCCGGAAGGCGCGGACACGGTCGTGTTCTGGTTTGCGCCGCTGATCATATTGCTGGCTGTGTTCAGCGTGTACTGCGTGATTCCGTTCGGGCCGACGCACGCCATCACCGACATGAACATCGGATTGCTGTTCATGCTGGGTGTTTCATCGCTGGGGGTGCTGGGCATCGTGATGGCGGGTTGGGCGTCGAACTCGCACTACCCGCTGATTGGGGCGTTGCGCTCCAGCGCGCAGATGGTGTCGTACGAAGTAGCGATGGGATTGGCCGTGGTATCGGCGGTGCTGATGACCAGCCTGAATGCGCAGGGCACGGGCACCTTAAGCATGATCGGCATCGTACAGGCGCAGCAGAGCCAGCATGTTTGGTTCGCGTTCAAATTCTTTCCACTCGGGCTGATCGCGTTTGTGGTGTTTGCGATTGCCATGGTCGCGGAAACGAATCGGGCGCCGTTTGATCTGCCGGAAGCCGAGTCGGAATTGACGGCCGGATTTCACACTGAGTACAGCGGGCTGCGCTGGTCGCTGTTTATGCTGGGCGAATATGCCGGGATGATTGCGGTCTCGTCGATCGCGACCACATTGTGGCTGGGTGGGTGGATGCGGCCATTTCCGAACCTGTTGCGGGCACCGGCATGGGACATGGCCTTTTCGCTGTTTCCGGCGCTGACATTCTTTGGCTTGGCGGGGCTGACGTTCTACGGGGCCGCGCGCATGGCGAAGACATCGTTTTTCCGGCTGCAGGCCATGGGACTAGCGGGCTTCGGGGGAGTTCTCGGCCTGATCGGATTGATTCTTTTGCTGCCGCCGGTGCGCACGGGGATTCAGGACATTTATTGGTTTGTCGCGAAGATTGCCGGTTTTCTGTATCTGTTCATCTGGTACCGGGCGACATTCCCGCGTTATCGGTTTGACCAGTTGATGAAAGTTGGCTGGAAGGTGCTGTTGCCGGTCGGATTGGGTGTGTTGATTCTAACCGCTGCCGCGGGGGTGGTTGCCGGATGACTCCAGTCGCCACGCCATTCTTCTTCTACATGCTGTCGGGGCTGATGATCGTCGGCGGACTGCTGGTGATCACGCGCAAGAACGCGGTGCACTCGGCGCTGGCGCTGATCCTGACCCTGCTGGCGCAGGCCGGCTTGTACCTGATGCTTTACGCGCCGTTCGTCGCCGGCGTGCAGATCATTCTGTACGCGGGCGGGATCATGGTGCTCTTCCTGTTCGTGATCATGCTGGTGAACCTGGAGCGCATGCAGAAGGAAAAACAATTCAACAAGCAGTGGCTGGTCGGGTTGGCTGCGGCTTTGGCGCTCGGGGCGATGTTCGTCGCCGTCTATGTGAAGGGGCGGGCACTTTTTCCCGAGCACGTGGTGCCGCTGCCGGAGGGGCAGAACACGCAGAGTATTGGACTGATGTTGTACGGCAATTACATGTTTGCGTTCGAGATCGCGTCGCTGCTGTTGTTGGTCGCGATTATCGGCGCGGTGGTAATGGCGAAGAAGAGGATTTGATCAGCAATTGGCATTTGGCAGTTTGGCACTTGGCCGTGAAGGGACTTGATGCTGAGGGTTAGAAGCTAAGCGCTAGGAGCTAGAAGCTGCTTTATGGTTCCGATCACAACCTTGCATTACCTGGTAGTGGCGGCGGCACTGTTCGTGCTGGGGGTCATTGGCGTGCTCACGCGGCGCAACGTGGTAATCGTGTTGATGTCGATTGAGCTAATCCTGAATGCCGTAAATCTGAACCTGGTGGCTTTCTCCCGGCTGTGGGGGTTGCACGGGCAGGTGTTCGCCATCTTCGTGATCACCGACGCCGCTGCCGAGGCGGCGGTGGGCCTGGGAATTCTCATTGCCTTCTTCCGCAACAAGGAGACGGTGAACGTGGATGAGGTGGATTTGTTGAAGTGGTAGGAGAGCTGTCAGCATTCAGCTTTCAGCTGTCAGTTAGTACCGGAGGCTGACAGCTGAAAGCCGACAGCTGAAAGCTGCACTGCATGCTATTTCTCGACAACATCTGGGTGATTCTCCTGCTGCCGGCCTTCGGCGCGACGATGATGTTCTTCTTCGGCCGCAAGTTGCAGAAGCGCACGGTCAGCGCGATCTGCGTCGGCGTGATTATGCTGGCATTTTTGTGGTCGTGCGGGGCGGTGTGGCAGTACACGCAGACCCATGTCGGCAGCCAGCCGTTCGAGAAGGTCATTTACACCTGGCTGGGGAGCGACAGCGGTCACCTTACGTATCTGACTCATGACGGCCAGCCTGCGGAGTTCAAGGCGCAGGTGGGGTTCCTGTTGGATCCGCTTTCGAGCATCTGGTTGCTGTTCGTAACCGGCGTCGGGATGCTCATCCACATTTATTCGACCGGGTACATGGCGCACGAAGGCGGGTACTACCGGTTCTTCGGATATCTGAACCTGTTCATGTTCTCGATGCTCACCCTGATTCTGGCGAACAATTATGCGCTGCTGTTCGTGGGCTGGGAGGGCGTGGGCCTGTGTTCGTATCTGCTGATCGGGTTCTATTTCCATCGCAAGTCCGCCAGCGACGCAGCAAACAAAGCATTCATCGTGAACCGGATCGGCGACGCGGGCTTCCTGCTGGGGATGTTCACGATCGCATGGTACCTGGGTTCGTTCCGGTTCGTGGAAGTGAATGCGCTGGCGCACAGCGGCCGGTATGCGATCGGCGACCCGATTCTGACGGCGGCGGCTTTGTTGCTTTTCGTGGGAGCGTGCGGAAAATCAGCGCAGCTTCCGTTGTACGTGTGGCTGCCGGATGCGATGGAAGGCCCGACGCCAGTCTCGGCGCTGATTCATGCCGCGACGATGGTGACGGCGGGTGTGTATATGGTAGCCCGGTCGAATGCCATCTTCGTGCTGGCCCCGACGGCGATGAAGACGGTGGCCATCATTGGCGCGCTGACCGCGATCTTCGCGGCCTCAATCGGGCTCGTGCAGAACGACATCAAGCGGGTGCTCGCCTACTCCACGGTCTCCCAGTTGGGATACATGTTCCTGGCGCTGGGCGTCGGAGCGTTTGCCGCGGGCGTGTTTCATGTGTTCACGCATGCATTCTTCAAGGCGCTACTGTTTCTCGGGGCCGGGTCGGTGATCCACGCGATGAGCGGCGAGCAGGACATGCGGAACATGGGCGATTTGCATCATCGGACGCCGGTGACGCATATGACCATGTTCATCGCCACGCTGGCGATTGCGGGAATCTTCCCGTTCGCAGGATTTTTCTCGAAGGATGCCATTCTGTGGGAGACGTGGACGTCGGAGGGGTCGGCTTCCGGGGTGCTGTGGGGAATCGGTTTCGCGACGGCACTCATGACCGCGTTCTACATGTTCCGGCTGATGTATCTGACGTTCCACGGGCGGCCGCGGATGAGCCATGAGGTGGAGCACCACATCCATGAATCCCCGAAGTCGATGACCATGCCGCTGGTGGTGCTGGCATTCTTCTCGATCTTTGCCGGCTGGATGAGCTGGCCGCACAGTCTGGGCGGCAGTGACCGATTCATGAAGTTCGTCGAGCCGGTGTTTGCCCGGGAAGCGCAGGTGCTGACCGAAGAGGGCAGGGCGGCGCAGGTGGCGGCCGGAGTTCACGAGGAGGAGAAGAGCACCGGCACCGAGCGGCTCTTCATGGTGCTGTCGGTAGGGGCCGCGTTTTTGGGATGGGGGTTGGCCTGGCGCTTCTACCGGCATGCGGACCGGGATTACAAGGAACCGATTGCCGAGGCGACGCCGCCGCTTTACCAGGTGCTCTATCACAAGTGGTACGTGGACGAACTCTATGACTACCTGTTTACCGGGCGACGCAAGCTCGATGGCGTACGCCTGGGCGTGATGGGGCTGGGCGACGCCTCCACCTGGTTCGACGTGCATGTGGTGGATGGCGCTGTGAACGGGGCGGGATGGACGACGCGCGTGCTGGGTACGCTTTCAAAGTGGTGGGATCAGGTGATCATCGACGGAGTTTGCGTGAATGGTCCGGCGATCTTGGCGCGGCTGCTGTCATATCCCGCTCGGATGGTGGAGTGGGGCCTGGTGCAGTGGTACGCGCTGGTCATGGTCGCGGGCTTGTTGGGATTCGTTTTCTACTACGCGTACCGGTAGAAAAGCTGCGAGCTTTAGGCTGCGAGCCTCGAGCGAGCGCGCTGATGAAACGGACAGCAGTCGGCGGTGCGAGGTGTGGTACCTGGCAACTGGCCACTGAGAACTGGTAACTGGTCTTTATGCAGAGTCACATACTCTCGATCATTCTCTTCACGCCGCTGGTGGGTGCGCTGGTACTCCTGTTCGTACCCAAGGAGAACAAGGACGCGATCCGGTGGATTGCGAACCTGTTCGCGCTGGCGGGCTTCCTGGTCTCGCTGCCACTGGTGCCCTGGTTCTGGGTGCAGCGCTTCGAAGCAGGGTTCAAATTTGTCGAGGGCGCGCCCAATAACTGGATCCCGACGATTGGTGCAGGGTACTACATCGGCATCGACGGCATTTCCTTCTTGTTGATCATGCTCACCACGCTGCTAGGGTGGATCTCGATCCTCTCATCGTGGACGGCGATTGAGACCCGGTTGAAGGAATACTACGTCTGGTTCCTGGTCCTGCAGACGGGCATGTTGGGCGTGTTCATGGCGCTGGATTTCTTCCTGTTCTTCGTGTTCTGGGAAGCGATGCTGGTGCCGATGTACCTGTTGATCGGGATCTGGGGCGGGCCGCGCAAACTTTATGCGGCCATCAAGTTCTTCCTCTACACGCTGGCCGGGTCGGTATTGATGCTGCTCGGCATCCTGTTTCTCTACTATCACCACCACTCGATTACCGGGGTGTTCACATTCAGTATTCCGGCGCTGTATGAGACGGCGCCGAAGATTTACTTCGATCCGCAGTATGGGCCGACGTATGCCACGCTGCTGTTCCTGTCGTTCTTCTTCGCGTTTGCCATCAAGGTGCCGATGTTTCCCTTCCACACCTGGTTGCCGGATGCGCACGTCGAGGCGCCCACCGCGGGTTCGGTGATCCTGGCGGGCGTTCTGCTGAAGATGGGGACGTACGGGTTCATCCGGTTCTCGCTGCCCTTCTTCCCGGCAGTGGTGGCCAGTCCGAAGGTACGGGGATGGATGATCGCGCTATCGATTGTGGCGATCGTTTATGGGGCGCTGGTCTCCTTGATGCAGAAAGACATGAAGAAGCTGGTGGCGTACTCGTCGGTGAGCCACCTGGGTTTCTGCACGCTGGGGATTTTCGTTTTGAACTCGGTCGGGTTGAGCGGATCGGTGCTGCAGCAGATCAATCACGGGATCTCCACCGGAGCACTGTTCTTGATTGTCGGCGTGCTCTACGAGCGGCGGCACACGCGCGAGATTGCTGAGTACGGTGGGATCTCGAACGTGATGCCGGTGTACGCGACGATCACCATGATCATGTTTTTGTCGTCGATGGGACTGCCGCTGCTGAACGGGTTTGTGGGCGAATTCACCATCCTGCAGGGGACATTCATGGCGAACTGGCGCTGGGCAGCAATGGCGGTTCCGGGGGTGATCCTGGCAGCGGCCTACCTGCTGTGGCTCTACCAGCGAGTTTTCTTCGGGACGGTGACCAATCCGAAGAACGAGAAATTGCACGATCTGACGCCGCGGGAAGTCTTTATGTTTGCGCCGCTGATTATCGCGGCGCTGTGGATTGGTTTGTATCCCAAGCCGTTCTTCCAGATCCTGGAGCAGCCGACCACACAGATTGCCCGGGAGGTGCAGGAAGGGGCGAAGGGACCGGTGGTCGCAGTTACCGGGGGAGCGCCCGCAGCGCCTGCGGGGGTGGCGGCCGATCTTCCGAAAGGGAAGGACTGAGTGAGCGCACTGAGCCAATACTTCTCGCCGGGCGACTACCTGTTAGCGCTGCCGATGATCATGGTGACGCTGTTCGCCATCGGCGTGTTGATGATTGATTTGCTACTGCCGGCGGAGTTGAAGTGGGTGAACCCGGTCACAGCACTCGTGGGACTGGGCTTTTCCGGCTACAGCGTTCTGCAAATTCAGAGGGCTTATCAACTGCAAGGCATCGCGAACGGACGCCCCGGGTTCATGGGTGCGATGGCGATGGACCACTTCTCCTTCTACTTTTTCTTTCTTTTTCTGGCTGGGACCGCGATTGCCATCCTGATGTCGGTGCGGTACCTGGAGATCGAAAAAGAGAGCCATGGCGAGTTTTATGCGCTGATGCTGTTCTCGGTGGTCGGCATGATGTGCATGGCGGCCGGGAACGATATTGTGCTGATCTTTATCGGCCTGGAATTGATGGCCATCTCGACCTATGTGCTGGTGGGGTTCCTCCGGCGAGACAAGCGATCGAACGAAGCCGCGCTGAAATACTTCCTGCTGGGAGCGTTCTCATCTGGAATCTTCGCCTATGGTTTGTCGTTGTTCTATGGCATGACCGGCAGCACGAATCTCCACGACATCTATGTGGCGATGAATGAGCGGATCGCAGCCAACCAGGGAAAGATCGACCCGATTGCGGTTATTGCGCTGCTGACCACGGCTACCGGGCTGCTGTTCAAGATCGCGGCAGTGCCCTTCCACCAATGGGCGCCGGATGCCTATGAAGGAGCTCCGACCAGCATCACCGGGTTTATGTCGGTGGCGGTGAAGGCGGCGGGATGGGCGATGCTGCTGCGCATCATCGCGATGATGACGCCGCTGCGGCCGGTCTATGTGCCGTTCCTGGTGTTTGTGGCGATCGCCACCATGACCGGGGCGAACTTCGCGGCGCTGACGCAGAGCAACCTCAAGCGGCTGCTTGCCTATTCATCCATAGCGCATGTCGGATACATGCTGCTGGGGTTGGTGGCGGGCACGGCTTACAGCCTCAATCCGGACGGGCTGAAAGGGATCCTGATCTACCTGCTGGTGTACACGTTCATGAACCTGGGCGCGTTCGCGGTCATTACGTCGCTGCGCGAACGCAACGTGGTTGGAGATGAACTGGACGACATTGCGGGACTCTATTTCCGGCAGCCTACCGAGGCCGTGCTGATGCTGGTGTTTCTGCTGTCGCTTGCGGGGATTCCACCGCTGGCGGGATTCTGGGGCAAGTATTTCATCTTTCTAAGCCTGATCGAAAGCGGGCATTACGCATTGGCATCGCTGGCAGTGCTCTACTCGGTGTTTGGGCTGTACTACTACCTGCGCATTGCGAATGCGATGTTCATGCGCCAGCCGCTGGAGGCGACGAGACTGCCGGTGAGCTTTGCTATGCGGGTCGCGGTGGGGGTCGCGGGGCTGGCGACGTTGGTCATTGGGATTTATCCGAATCCTTTCATCGAGTTGGTGAACTGGTCGCTGGGCCTGACGCAAGTAGCTCCGGTAGCGGCGTTGGTCCGGTAAAGGTTCGGCGGAAGATGGTGCTGCACTCGGCCCGCGGGGCGGGGACGCCCGGCGCTCCATCGACAGTGTGAAGGGGGCGCAAGAAGTGACGGCAGGCGCAAGGAAATGCCCCCGCCCAGTAACGGGTTTCGGTGGTCATGTCCGGCCTCGGGCGTCTGTGACCGCACTTGAAAGCCGCTTCAGGTCCTCTTACAATCGCAGCGCTTTGGCCTCACAAACTCCATCCGATCGGGACTCGGGACAGGGTAAGTCCCTCCTGCTGCAAATCGCGCGTTATAGCGAACTGGCCTTCATCTTTCCGGCTGCCACGGTCGTCGGGTGGCTGGTTGGGGTGGCGCTGGATCACTGGCTGCACACGTCGTGGCTCTACCTGGCAGGTTTGATTATCGGCATCATTGCAGGGTTCGTGGCGTTGATTCGCGCGGTGACCTCGCCCGGGGCGAACCAGTAGAGAACAGCCTGCCAAACCGACAATGAGCGAATCAGAAAAGCAGGGGCCGGGAAATAACAACCTAGAGACTGGCTCGTTCCACCAAAGGGCTTTGGAACGGATCCGACGGATGATGCTTCTGCTCGGGCTCGCCTTGCCCTTAGTGGGCTGGTACTGGCGGGGCGGGCGCGTCGCCGCAGGACTGGCATGCGGTTGCGCGATTGCCTACGTGAATTTTCAGTGGCTGGTGCGGGGGGTGGAGGGCATGGCTGAGCGGATGGCAGGTACCGGAAACCCGCGGTCCGAAAAGGGAATCGTGTCGCGTTTTCTGCTCCGCTACGTTTTGATGGGCGCCGCGGCCTATGCTATCTTAAGTGTTTCTCCAAAGAGCCTTTACGGGCTCCTGGCGGGTCTGTTTCTACCCGTCGCGGCGATCGCGTGTGAAGCAGGATACGAGTTGTATGCGGCACTCGCGCGCGGCATCTGAAGGCAAGCAATCGGACGAAACCTGGGAATTTTAGAGGTTTAGAAAGCACCGAGATACGTGTGGACCTATGCCTGAGCAACTCTGGCTTACGCATCTGCTGAACCAGATCTTCGGCCCGGCCGTAAGCGCCGGCCTGCGGGTAATCGGCTTACCGCCGAAATATCCGGACGCGCCGATTCATAATGCGCTGGCTATGGAACTGGTTGTGTTCGTGTTCCTGTTGATTTTGTTTCTGCTGGTGCGGTCGCGGTTATCGGTCGACCAGCCCGGCGGCTTGCAGCACACCCTCGAAGGTTTTATTGGGTTTATCGACAACCAGAGCCGGGAAATCATCGGCGAACACAGCGAGGCATTCACGCCGTTTTTGATGGCGCTGGGTCTCTTTATCCTGTGCTGCAACCTGATTGGCCTAATCCCGGGTTTTGAATCGCCGACGGCGGTGCCGGTGGTTCCACTCGGCTGCGCGGTAGTGGCGTTTGTTTATTACCAGACCCAGGGGTTCAAGCATGCGGGGATCAAGTACCTGGCGCACTTCGCCGGCCCCATGCCCATTCTGGCGCCGTTGATGGTTCCCATCGAAATCATCAGCCATCTCGCCCGTGTCCTATCGTTGACCATCCGTCTCTTTGCCAACATGTTTGCCGGCGACATGGTCACCTTGGTGTTCTTTTCGCTGATTCCGATCGGCATTCCGATTCTGTTTCTCGGACTGCACATCGGCGTTTCTCTGCTGCAGACCTACATTTTCGTGCTGCTGACCACGGTGTACCTGTCAGGCGCGGTCGCGGAAGAGCACTAGAACGGCGCATTCGAGTTTCGGGCCCAAGTTTTTGGCCGCATAGCGTGAGGGCGTCTGCACGGGATGACGTCAACCACCCACTGGCGGCAATTTCATACGAGGAGAAACACTGCATGGGTAAATTGAGCAAATTGTTCATGGTCCTGTCGGCGCTATGCCTGGCCATGCCAGCGTTTGCGCAGGGCGGGGAATCGTCGGGAGTGAACTGGGTCGCTATCGCGGCCGGATTCTCGATGGCGTTCGCATCCGGCATCTGCGCGCTGGCGCAGGGCAAAGCAACGGCGGCAGCCGCCGAAGGGCTGGCGCGGAACCCGGCAGCTCGTCCGGGAATTCAGTTGGCGCTGATCCTGGGCCTGGCGCTGATCGAGTCGCTGGCCTTGTACACCCTGGTGATCATCTTCGCCAAGGTGCGATAAGCATACTCGGAAACGCAAATGCCTCTGCCGATGGCAGAGGCATTTTTTTGTTTACCAACAAAGGCTAGACCTTACGCTGGCCGTCCCACTCATCGCTCTTCACGGAGGGGGCCCGCTCGACGGCTTCTACCAGGATGCGGCGCAGGCGATAGCGACTCTCCAGGTCCGTGTTGACAATCTCAAAGCCGACTTCATTGACGCGAGCGCGCCGTAACAGGACTTGTGCCCGCACATGGCGGACACCCAGCGAAATGTCGAGGTTGGCTTCCGATCCGATGCGCAGATTATCTTCCTTCGTGCCCATGCCGCCGCCCAGGCTGAGTTCCCGGATCTGCAGGCTGGATTTGCCCCACGAACTGCTGATGACGGCCGAGAGCGACTTGGTGAGAACGATGCGTTCATAGCGGCGCTGGCGGACCCAGGGGCAGGCGGGAGCGGCGTCCAAAGCGGCAATCGCCAGTTCGGCCGGCTCGAGTCCGCTATCGGAGAGAATCTGGCTGCCATAGCGCGGATCGATTTTTGCCAGGGCCTGGGCCGCCGCGATGCGAATCTCGCGATGGTTGGCCCATTTCCACATCTTCTTGGCTTCGAGCAGTTCGCGCAGAACCGAGGTAGCCTCGGAATCGCGCAGCCGGCCCAGAGACTCGATGGCTTTCAGTTGCAAGTAGGGAGATCGCCCCTCGGCGTCACCGCTCCGGGCCATCACGATCAGGGGCGCGGTTGCGGTGCGATCCCCACTCATGCCGATCTCATCGACGGCCTGGGGGATCACCAGCGGATCCAGAATTTCGAGCAGTTCTAGCAGCGTGCGGCCCCGGTCCGTCGCCGCTCCATAGGCAATCTGGCGAACCACGATATCGTGGTAGAAACGGTTGAACTCCGGTAGGCGAGCCGGGAGCAACTCGAGCAGGGAGCCAACGTCAAGGCGGCTGAGCAAGCCCACGACCGAAGCGGCTTGACGGGGCTGGCCGGTCCGCAGCATTTCTCGCATTTGCACGGTGGCGGACTTGCCGAGTTGCTGAACCAAAGTCACCATTCGGTCGCATTCTTCCCGGCGCATGCAGCGGAAGAAGCGGTCGGCGAAGTGTTCGACCGAGGTTTGAGACGTACGCTGCAGTACCTCCATGAGGTGTGGCGGCATGGTGTCGGACTGCAGCGCCTCTTCGATAAATTCGGGGAGCCGGTTTTCCACGCCAATGCGCGGGCGCAGATCGCTTCCCAGCACCGGGCGCGCCTTGGTGATGCCTTCCATGGCTGCGCAAACGGCAGCCACGGCAGCGTAGTTGCGCCGGGTGCTTGCTTCCTGGCTAAGACGGACAAACCCCGCGCCCAGCAGGCTCTGCAGTTCGCTATCCTGTTCCCGGCTGATCTGCTCGCCCACCCGGAGTACGGCATCGCTCATCAGCGAGCCGTTGGTTTTGCCATAGAGGTCGGCAAGTTGACTGAGCCCGATGCCAATCTTCCGCCGGGGTTCGGTGTCTTTTGCGTCCAGGCAGTTGACGTAGTTGCGTAGGATCGCATCGACGCCCTCGTGGTCTTCGCGTTCCAGCAAAAGCTCCACGAACTGGCGAATATTGCGAGGTGGAACGCAGGCTGCTTCACTGGAAAGCAGCACGCTCTTCTTGCCTGCTTCCGGGACTTCAGCCCAGAACATTCGATCCAGGATGTCGGCGTGGGACTCGACCAGGATGCCGGCCTTGGTCATTTTCTCTTCCTGGATGCGCAGGATCTGCCGCAGTGTGTCCATCTGGCGGCTCATGTGCTCCAACATCTGGTGCACGGCATTCACTTTCACTTCGCCGCGCTGGTAGCGTTCCAGAGCGAAGCGAATCGCCATGTGCTCGGCGGCTTTCATCAGTAGCGGAGCGTCGGTTTCCTCATCCGGAGCGCTCTTGGCTGCCAGCGTTTCGAGCAGTTGCTGGAGATTGAGGCGAGTATTGGGATCGGCTGCGCCGACCTCCTTTTGCAGGTCTTCGGGGCGGATATTGGGGTTGTTGTTGGCCTCGCCGAAACGGGTCAGAAGGCGGATCGCCTGGATTACCTCTTCCTCCTGAAGCGGGACCACTTTACCATCCCAGGAACCACTGCCCGTGCCTGCGCCCGTGCCGCCGCCACCCGAACCGCTGCCACCTGTGTTGCTGCCACCCCCCGTGCCGCCTCCCCCAATCTTGACGGTGGGTACGCTGCCGATGGGAGCTCCGCCGGGCTCAGCGTTGGTATTGGCGCCCTCGGCAGCGGCAATCAGCTGAAGCAGCTTTTGTGGATCGTTCAACCATTGCTTGAACTCGGGGCCGAGCGTCTGGGCCGCGATCTGCGCAGCGACCGCCACATCGCCCGTGGCCGGATCGGCGGCCACAAATTTCACCTCATTGATTCGGATCGTGCTGGTCTTGCTGTCTCCCAGAGTCTCGCGGATGTGCTTGGAAACGTCCTGCGCCTTGGAACCTCCCACCGCAAACGCGCGCACCAACCGGGCGAAATCTTCAATGGTGACCTGGTTCGAGAAATTGATGCTGGCCAGCCCGGCGGTCGTGAGCAGTTGCGCGAAGCTGCGCTCGGCCTGCCCGGTCTCCAGCGGGATGCCATCCAGCAGGAGCTTGTTATCGGAGACGCCGAGAAGAAATCCGCCATCGCCGCTCTTGGGCAGGGCCTGCTGCAATTCGTTCCATGCGGTCTCGAACTGGGCCTCGGTGCGCTTGTGCTCGAAGCCATACATCCGCACGTATTTCACGAGGATGTTGAGGCTGTGGACGAATGCACTGGCCGAGGCATTACGGCCCGCTTGGGATGTGCCCGCTGTAGCGATGACCTGCTCCTAGGATTGCGAACTCAGGGCTAGCGTAATGCGAAACGGTAAGCTGGCCTATATTACGGAGGTAACGGCATTTCCCCCCTTTGGGCGCGGGGGCCCCGGCGATTCTCAGGGCGCATGGAGAGGCATCCCTCGCTTTCCTGCGCCAGCCTTTCCGCGGTCTGGTAGCAATAGAGAGCGTCTGCTATTCTTTGGGCCTTACCTTGAATGCGCAGGCGCCTACCCTAACTCCGAAAAAGCCCCAGCCCGTCGGTTTTGCCTACTGGATGGAGCGTGTGCTCGAGGAGTGCGCTCGAGCCAGCGAGGATTTTGCTCCCGACCCGGTTCATGACCTGCGCGTCTCTCTGCGGCGCTGCCGCTCGATGGCGGACGGACTGATGGTGGTCGATCCCGATCCCGCCTGGAGGGAAATGAAGCAGGCGGGGAAGCGGATATTCCGCAATTTGGGTGAATTGCGTGACGTCCAAGTCATGCAGACATGGGTTGCCGAGCTGGGACCGCCCGAGGATCCTGAGACCAAAGCCTTGCAGGCTCTGCTCGCCACCCGCGAAGGAGAACAGAAGACACATGCCGCGCAGGCGTTGCAGGGTTTCGATACGCGGCAATGGCGCAAGTGGGCTCGCGAATTGCCGTTGCGGGCAGCCCGCGTCCGCGCCGGTAGCTTGATTTTCCGGCATCTGGCACTGGAGCGCTGGACGCAGGCTTACGAACTGCATCGGCGGGCGATGCGCAACCGGTCCCAGGTTTCCCTTCACAACCTCCGCATTGGAATCAAGCGCTTCCGCTATATCGTGGAAAATTTCCTGCCGCATGAGTACCACGCCTGGGGTCCGGATCTGAAACAACTGCAAGATCTGCTGGGAGAAGTGCACGACTTCGATGTTCTGTGGGCAACGGCGCTGCAGGTGAACGGATTCGCGACTCCCGAGTCACGCAAGGCGTGGCATGAGCGTATCGTTGTCGAGCGCGCCAAGCGCGTCGACCGCTACCGGGAGCGGATGTTGGGAAAGGGATCCTTGTGGGTGGTGTGGAGAGGGCAGTTGCCTCAGGGAGAGGAAATCGAGTCCGCCGCCCTGGCACGGATCAAGCTGTGGGCATCGTTCCTCGATCCGCACTTTCAGCACACTCAGCATGTAGCCGACTTGGCCGGCCAGCTTCTGGGGGAATTGGTGCGGCTGAACTTGATCCATCTGCCGGTACCGGAGAAGTTAGGTCCAATCCTGCAGGCGGCGGCCCTCATGCACGATGTGGGATTGGCGAAGCGCGGCAAGGGGCATCACAAGAGTTCGTGGCGGCTGATCCGGCGGATGGCCACGCCTTTGGGCTGGACCACAGAAAGGCTGCGCCTCGCCGGAGCCGTTGCCCGGTTTCATCGCGGATCGTTGCCGACCTCGCGCCATAAGGCATTGCGCGGTCTGCCACTCGAGCAACGCAAGGTGGCAATCTTGCTTGCCGGGGTTCTCAGGCTAGCCGTGGCTTTGGACATTACGCGCGACGGGCGGGTGCATCGACTGCGCCTGGAACAGAAGGATGCGGTATTGATTCTGTGGGCACAAGGTTTCCGGGCAATGACACGGCCTGCCGAGTCGGTTGCAGCGGCTCGCTATATTCTGGAAACAGTCCTGCACTCCCCCGTGCTGGTAAAGCCCTGGAAACTTCACTTGGTTCGCCGCCTTTCGCCAGCGGTTCCGGCTTAGCTCCGTTCAGGGAAACCATTGCTCACTTCACGAATGGGATTTGCGATCATTTTGGTCGAGGTCATTCTGTCAGCCCCAGACTCTGTCCAGTCACTTCTGGGGCCGGAAAATATTCGATAGAACAGAAAGCTGGATCATGACACACGCCGCACTCGTCCGCATCGCCGTGCAGTGGCTGCGAGGCTATCGCTGTGGCGTGGTGCTGTCGGAACAGGCGTGCATCAGCGGAGAAATGCCTGACGCGATCGGCTGGAAGCGGGCCTGCCATTCGGTCTTGATCGAGTGCAAAGTGTCACGCGCCGACTTTCTGGCGGATCGCAGCAAGCCATTCCGGCAGAAGTCGGACCTTGGGGTAGGGAATGAGCGCTTCTACCTGGCACCCGCCCGGCTCATTCGTCTCGAGGAATTGCCCTTGGGTTGGGGCCTGCTGGAATCCCGCGGCCGGAACGTAAATGTGATTCGACCTTCCAAGAAGAACCTCCGTTCCCAGCAAGGATTTCTCTGTGAAATGAATCTGCTGCTAGCCAGCCTTCGACGGGTGGAGATCCGCATCGAGCCCCAAACCATCACGGATTTCCTGAAGTGGAAGAACCGCATGGCCGAATACAATCGCGGCCGGTATCCTGAGGGGGTTGTTCCTCCCGAGCAGGAATCCAACTTCTTCCTGCAAGCAGAAACGGATGAGGAGCCAAGTGGGGCTGCGGCAGGGTAGGGGCAAGAGAAAAAGAAAACCGGGCGGATTCGCCCGGTCTCATCGCGTCGGTTGAGATGCGGTTACATCACAGCACGGCGCCACTGGCGGCAAGGAGCGGCTGGTCTGGTTGTGGCCAGTTTCGGTTTCCCCGAACTGCGCTTGCCTCGCACCAGCGATCTCAAAATCGGAGCGAGGGACTTGGGGGTAACCGAGCAAGCCGATTTCCACCAGGTCGGGACGCGGCTCCCGGGGGTGAATCGCTAAGCAGCTGCAAAATCAGTAGATTACGCTGCGTGATGGAGACCGTTCCATGAGCCTGCACGACGGCAAAAGCAAACTCTTGCACATCAGGCGAAGTGGGTGGAACTGCTCAAAAATCAGACGCACGATGAGTGCAAACGGCTACAGTTCGCGGCGGCCTTCCATCGCCTTCAGCATAGTGATTTCATCGGTGTATTCGATGTCGCTGCCCACAGGAATTCCTGTAGCAATCCGAGTGACCCGCATCCCGGCGCGCTTCAGTTGTTGAGCAAGGTAGGTGGCCGTGGCCTCGCCTTCGATGGTCGGATTGGTGGCCAGGATCACCTCTTCAATGCTGCCGGATTCAACCCGCCGCATCAGGTTGCCGATTCGCAGTTGTTCGGGACCGACACCATGCAACGGCGACAGCGCGCCATGCAGCACATGGTACACACCGTTAAAGTGCTTGGTTTTTTCAATGGCGGCAATGTTGGTGGGCTCTTCCACGACACAGACCAGGTGTTGATTGCGGGTAGGACTGCTGCAATAAATGCAGGGGTCGACGTCGGTGATGTTGTTGCAGACCGAGCACAGACGCAAGCTCGCCTTCACGTCGCGGACCGCCGCCGCAAGGGCTTCGGCGTCCTCGTCGGAGGAACGCAAGATGTGAAAGGCAAGGCGTTGTGCGGTCTTGCTGCCGATTCCCGGCAATTTCTTTAATTCGTCAATGAGCCGGGTCATCGGCTCGGCAAACTTTGACATATTCAGTTCTTTGGATTTCCTCAGAAGCGACTTCGCTTCCGGTTTTGGTGGACTTCAAAAACACCGCCCTTGACTCATGGTCTGGACAGTCGCTCAGAAGCCTCCCAGCCCCATGCCGCCCAGCATTCCGCCCAGGCTGGACTGCACCGACTGGTCGACGCGCCGCGCAGCCTCGTTCACCGCGGCAAGGATGAGATCCTGCAGCATCTCCAGGTCACCAGCCTTGACTGCCTCGGGGTCGATCTTGATCGCGAGCAACTGCTTACGTCCGTCCATTTTGACGGAGACCGTGCCGCCCCCCGAGGACGCTTCCACGACGGTTTCCTGCATCTTCTTCTGCAGAGCCTCATATTGCTGCTTGGCCTGTGCCATCAATTGCTGAAGATTGAAACCGCCCATAGGATTCCTGACCTTGGCTAGCGTTTGTTGCGCTGATCAATGATGGTGCGGATTTCTGCACCAAATTTCTCCCGCATGCGACGTACGATTGGATCCTGTTCCGCCCGGTTGCCTCCTCCGGCGGGTGCCGGGCGTGGCGCGACCGCAATCGCCGGTCCTCCTGGAAGTATCTTGAGTTTCGCAGGACGCCCAAGGGCGCCGCTGGCTGCCGCTGTTGCCACCCGCTTGGCCTCGGCACCCACCGACATTTCGATGACCGTGCTGGAGGCCGCCACCTTCACCACCACATCACCGCCTTCGATGTGCCACTCGCCGGATTCGAGCATCGACACTAACAAGGGTTGTCCGGCCGTTTCCAAGGCGGACAGGACCGCGCCGCGCACATCGCCGGAACTAAGCGAGGGCATCGATTGCACCGGGTTCCCCGTGTCCGGATCTGCCTTGGCATCGGCCACTGCGGCCGGAGCGGTCGAGCCCAAAATTACCGGAGCATTCCCACCCGCTGTGCCGACCGAGCGAGAGTAGTCCACAGTGCCGCCATTGGCAGAGATCTCCGACTTCGGTCCGGCTTTGCGGGCGGTGTCGGCCGCGAAAGGCGAAACCTGCGCCGGCCGGGAGGAACCCACTGCGCTGCGCGCATCCGGGACGGCTGCAGGACGAGATACGTTCCTGCCCAGCGCCGGCAATGACGCGGCCGAAGCGGCCTCGCTCAGCAGTTGCTCGATGGGCAGCAGGCGCTGTGCGTGGGCCATCTTCAACAAACCCAACTCAAGGTGAAAGCGCGGCTCCGACTTGTAGCTCAGCTCCCCGTGGGTTCGCAGCATAATCTGCAGATGCCGCGCGAGGTCCTCCTCGCTGAACAGTTCGGCGACCCGGGCAACGCGAGCCCGCTCGTCGCTGGAGATTTGCAGCAGGGGCGAATCCTTGCCGGCGACTTTGGCCACTGTGCAGTTTCGCAAGAATCGTACCAACTGCTTGGCAAAGTGGGCCGGGTTCTGACCTTCGCTGATCAACCGGTCGGCGAGGCGCAGCACTTCTTCGCTTGATCCGCGGGCGACGGACTGCATCACGTCTTCGAGCACCCCAGACGGAGCGGCGCCGATCAGCTGCCGCACCGCTTCGGCGGTCAGGCGGCCGGAACTCGAAGCAATGGCCTGATCAAGGATGGAGAGGGCGTCGCGCATGGAGCCGTCTCCGGCTTCGGCCAGAAGAGCCAGCGCGTCCTCATCCGCCTCCAGCTTTTCGCGGGCGGTCAAATCCCTGAGTTGGCCCAGGATCTCCTCAAAGCGGACCGCCCGAAAGCTGAAGTGCTGGCAGCGAGAGCGAATGGTCTGCGGGATGTCCTCAGGCTGGGTGGTCGCCATCATGAAGACCACATGGGCGGGGGGCTCTTCGAGGGTCTTCAGCAGGGCATTGAAGGCGGCGTCGGTGATCTGATGAGCTTCATCGAGAATATAGATCTTGAAGCGGTCACGGGCGGGGCGGTAGCGCGCGGCCTCCCGCAATTCCCGGATTTCGTCGATGCCGCGATTGGTGGCCGCGTCAATCTCGATCACGTCCACTGAGTTTCCAGCCCGGATTTCGGTGCAGGATTCACAGACTCCGCAGGGCTCCGGCACCGGATGGTCCGTGGACCGGCAGTTGAGGGCCATGGCCAGGATGCGCGCCACGGTGGTCTTTCCGATGCCGCGGTGCCCGCTGAAGATGTAGCCGTGAGCGCTCCGCCCCTGTTCAATGGCATTCCTCAGGGTACGCGTTACGTGATCCTGTCCGATGACTTCGGAGAACTTCTGCGGACGGTACTTGCGCGCCAATACCTGGTAGCTCATGGGATGGAATCCTTGATTATACGTGATGTTCCGGGCAGCCTGAGGAGGGCCCTGCCGGGCCTGCCAAGACGGAGGATATGTCCTTGCCTGAAGCCGCGAGGCTGCGCTACGCTCTTGACGAACAGTTGTCCAGCTCCGCGAGGAGGGTATCCGTGCAGCTCAAAATTAGCACTCGTCACGTGAAAGGCATTCTGGTTGTGGACTGCGCTGGCCGCATCGTGTTCGGCGAAGAATCCGCAGAACTCCGCGACACCGTAAAAAAGCTGCTTAGCGAAAACAAACAAATTGTTCTGAATCTCAGCGGTGTGAACTATATCGATTCGGGAGGCCTGGGGACGCTGGTTGCGCTCTACACCACGGCAAGAAACGGTGGCGGAGCAATTAAGCTGGCAAGCCTGACGCAGCGGGTGGGTGACCTGCTGCAGGTCACCAAGCTGCTCACGGTCTTCGAGGTGCATGACACCGAGGAACAGGCGGTGGACTCTTTTTTAAAGGGCGCCGCAGCCTGACAAAATCCAGCTGAAGCTGAGCCCTAGTAAAAGAAAAACGCTCCGACTTGTCCTCGGAGCGTTTTTCTATGCGGGTACGATTCTAGTGGAGATCGGACAGAAACACGTACGGCGTATTTCCTAGGTTGTCGATGCCGACCAGCGTACGTACCTGTCCAGCCCCCAGAGACAAGGGTGACCCGGGGCCCGTATCAATGATGATGTTTTGCGTGCCAGACTGGGTCAGCACCACTTCGTAACTGCCCGCGGCCGGGGTCAGGTATTTCTGCGTTGATGAATTGAAGGCGATGGACGGAGCGCTGGGGCTTACCCCGCTGATCCCAGAGCCTGGGGTGATCAGGTAAGGATCCAGGGGCCCCGCATTCTGGGCGGCGTTGATAATCCTCAGCTTGGCATCACCCGAAGGCGGATTGCTGTTGTCGTCGGTGAAAATCGAGAGGGTGGTAGAAGGCGCGTTCACCGCAATCGCAGTGGACGAGCTTCCACCTGCCAAAGTGGATGTGAGCTTTACCAGGTCCGACGTAGTACCGGTGGGGCGGACTTCGATCGTCCGCGTTCCGGAAGAGACCTTGATATAAGCGGTTGAATTGGAATATGGGAGATTGGTAGAGACAGTCTTGGTGTCAATCAGGATGTCGACGTTGCCGGCGCCGTCTGCGGCATGCACGAAACGGATCTGCGCCGAACTGGATCCGCAGCCCGTCGTTATCAAGGCAAAACCCATGAGCAGCAATGCTGCTGACAAACCTGACCACCACAGTCGGACACGCTTCATGCCGGAGTTCGCTCCTGTCGAAAGTCTGTAAAGTTTTGTAAACCCAAGAACCGCGAAGCACGCATTTTTAGCAGCGAATATGATGCTATCGCAACAATCGTGAGATGTCTGCAAGCCTTCATCGCCAACCAATTCGGTATCGATAATAGGCTGCTGGATCACAATTTGCCCGAGACTGCTAACAATTCGGATCGTAATCGGCGTCTGATTATCGCTGCCATCCTGCGAATTCCCCGCGGCCAGGTTTCAACCTATGGGGCGGTCGCGCGCGCGGCCGGCTTTCCGCGGGGCGCTCGCCTGGTTGCGCGCACCTTGCACCGATCGTTTGGCCTACCCTGGCAGCGTGTGGTGGGCTCTGGTGGTGCGATCAAGTTGCAAGGCGAGTCCGCATTGGAGCAGCGCTTGCGCCTGCAGGCCGAAGGCGTCACCTTTCGCGGGCGCCGGGTCGACATGCGGAAGCATGAATTCGACTACGGAAGTGGTGCGCGTAACAGCCAGCCAACCAAAAAGCGCTCCCGCAAGCCCAGGCGAGCGTCTAAGCCCAGCCGATAATCAAGACCGTTAGTTTCGCGGTTGCAGGTCTTATGGAGTCTTGAACTGGTCGTCGACCTCGACCTGATAGCCCGCCACCACGCGGTTCGTCTCATTGGCCATGCCGACCACAGCCATCAATTCCTTGAACATCGCATCAGTCATGCCCTTGGTGCGCGCTCCCGCGGTGTGCGAGGCAATGCAGTAGGTGCACTGGTTGCTCACGCTGACCGCGAGGTAGACCATCTCTTTGGTCAAAGGATCGAGAGCTCCGGGAGACATGATCTGCTTGATGTCTTCCCATGTGCGCTTCAGGGTCACTGGATCGTGGGCGATGGCCTTCCAGAAATTGTTGATCCAGTCCGTCTTGCGGGTGGCCATAATGTCGTCGTAAACGGCTTTAACCGCCGGGCTGGCGTCCTTGTATTCGATAAGTCCGAGGATTGCCATAGCTTCTCCAAGTTTGGGGAATTGAAACTTCGTCGATACAAACGCTCTGCTCGGGAGGCGATGATCCCCCCCGGCTTTGCTTAGGACAAGCGAGTCTTCACTGCGCCGGTATCGAGGCGGGCAACTGGCCCTCCAGCAACGCAGGCAACTGATCGGCTGGGCAGCGCAGACCGACGTAGAACTGTCCAAAGAGCGCGTACACCGCACTAACCTCGTCAAAGCGCATCTCGTAGATGAGTTTCTTGAAGACCAGCGGATCATCCGCAAAGAGGTCGACGCCCCACTCCCAATCGTCAAACCCGATTGACCCGGTAATGATCTGGCGCACTTCGCCCGCGTAACGTCGGCCCACCAGGCCATGCTCATTCATCTGGCGGGCCCGCTCCTCGATGGGAAGCGTGTACCAGTTCTTATCTTCTCCCCGGCGTCGGTCCATGGGATAGAAGCACACGTAGCGGGCCGCGGGGATGGCAGGAAACAGGCGCGGTCGCATGGCTTCGCGCTGGCGATCAAGCGTGGCCTGAATCTCGTGTTTCCACTCGGCCGAGTGCGGCTCGATGCCGCGATCTGTGAGCCCCTTGTAGACCTTGGTGGTCGATTCATAGAGGCCAAGCTCGATCACGGAGAGGTAGGAGGTCGTAGCTTCAAGGTAGTCGCTCAGCCGCAACTGCGCCAGTTGTAGTTCTGCGCCATTCAACTCGGCAAAGGACTCGCGAAAGTGCAGCAGCATCAGATCGGCCTTGTGTCCGATCAGCGAAAACAGTGCAGACTGGCCGCTGGGGTTAGACTCCATCTTGTGGAGCAAGTCCGCAGCTTCGGCGGCGATCTGACGGCGGTCCGCTTGAGGAAGGGTACGCCAGGCAGGCCAACGGAAGCGCATCATCTGGTGGAGCGTGCTGTAACCCTCCACGGTCAAGGGTACGGCGGGCATTGCGGCCGAGCCCGTCTCGGGAGGTGCCGGGCGAGTCGTGGTCATCAGGAATCCTCGGAATCTTTCACATTGTACCCGGCCGAGTTCCGACCTCTCAAACGGTAACCGGCGGGCAGGGATTCTCCAGTGTGCCCCGGCGAGGCACGGGCGCAATTACAATGCTGTAGTTGCACCAGTCGGAGTAGATGGCCCCATGAGAACGACAGCAATCCTGAGCGGACTAATTCTGTGCCTGTGCTGGCAAGCGGCCGCACAGAGCCGCCGCCTGTGGGTCATCAAAGAACCCGGCTCGATCGTCGAGTACGATCCATCCGACTTTGCGCCGAAGCGGACTTCCACGCTGCCGGGTGAAGCGCTGCGCGCACCCGGTCTCCTGCAGGCAAACCAGAAGGGGCAGATGCTGTTTGCCCCGAACCCGAACGATCCTTCCCCTGATGTAGGCAAGAATGGCGAGGAAGTGTGGTTCTGGAACGGGGAAGCTCCTGCCCAACTCGGCCGCGAGTCGCTCACCACAATTTCCAAGACCGGCTCCAATCAAAGGATCATTGAGTCATCCCCGGACGTTACGCTCTCTCAGGACGGTGCCCACCTTTACTGGTTTACGAATGAATTCAGCCGGCTGGAGCGTGACGAAGTCGAATTGTCGGTGCAGAACACCTTCCGCGCCTGGCAGACGGATCTGGCGGGCAAGGATCGCCAGCAAATGGCTTCGATTGAGATTCCGGAGTGCCGGTGTCCGACTGGCACGTGCTCGGAAACTTGTCCCGAAGTGGATACGTGGGCGCCGGAGCAGGGCGTGAGCACGTACTTTCTCGTCAACCGAATCGTACCGGGGCAGACCGATACCAAATACCTTGGAGCATCTCTCTACACCCTGGAGAACGGGGAGTGGCATGCGACCGAGCTGACCCAGCCCTTGCAGCGAATTCTGGACGCGGGCGACAACGGATCTGTGGTCGTGAGTGCCATTCCGGACACGGGTTGCTGCGGCTGGGAGAACCAGAGCGATGACCAGACTCTGCTCTTCAGCCACGACAAAAAAATCGTGCTCTTCGACGAACGCGAGCAGTATAAGAATCCTGACTACGACGTCAGCTTTTTTACCGCAAACGCCAAACTTTCCCCGGATCGGGCAGCCGTTGCGATGACAATTCAGTCCTCGGCGAAGCCGGGTGGCGCGATTCAACTTTCCGAGGAAGGGCAGGGGAATCCAGCGGAATCGCAGCGGATCCGCAAGGCCCTGGCCGAACTTCCGGCTGTTCAAGTCATGAGTACCAGCGAGTCAGGAAAGCGGCTGGCCTTCCTGCCGCATGCCTCTGTTGCCGGGTGGTTGAACGACAAAGAACTCCTGATCGTGGAAAACCAGTTTCTCGTGGCCTACAACCTGAGCACCGGAGCGCGACGCAAGTCTGAGATCAAGGTCGCAAATCCTGCCTATGTCATCGTGCGCTGAGCCCGCCGGTGTTCTTATGGCGCTCCCTGCTTCGGCGGCTGCGGCTCGAATACCACATCCTGATAATCGAAGCTGAAATCAGCCAGAGGCGATACGGGCAGCATGGTGAAGTGCTCAATACTGCCGTCCGACTTCAGGGAGAAAGTCACGAACGCATCTTCAATGGACCGATTTTGCCAATGAGTTCGGAAGGTGTCGTACTGCCAGTGTTCGAGTTCGCCAATCATGGTAGGAGTGTGGTCGAAGCTGAGGACCAGCCGGTTGCCCTCGAGTCGGATTGTTGCAGGGCCGTACCATGCATCTTTGTAGGTGCCGGCATATTTCTGAAGAGGGAGGGACGGGCCGACCCCGGCATTGCGCGCCGCCGCTTGCTTCTTCATCACATCGTCGGCGTTCTTTTGCTGCTCATCCTCGGCCACTTTGAAGGCTGAAATCCAATCCGAAGTTGGAACTCCGAAATAAGAATCGAGAACATGGTAGAGGATCGAGTCGAAGGCGCCGCTCTCTTCCGCGTTGGTCAGGATCACGACCCCGAGATTTTCTTCCGGCACCAGCATCACGCGGGAAACGAACCCCGCAACGCCGCCCGTATGCCCTACGAGCTTTCGTCCGCGGTAGTCGCGCAGAAACCAGCCCAGACCGTAAGCTGCGAAATTCGTCTTTAGGGCGCGGAGCGGGGCAGGTGGATCGTTGATTGGAACAATGGTCTGGGAACTCCACATTTCGCGGGATTGCTTCTCCGAGAAAAGCTGCTTGCCCGTCCCAGGAACCTTGCCGTGGTTCAGTTGCAGCAAGACCCACTGCGCCATATCAGCTGCACAAGAGTTGATTGCGCCCGCCGGGGCGGCATTGTCGATATCGCCGAAAGCCACAGGTTGCAGCTTGCCGTCAACTTCCGAGTGTGGAGCAGCATAGTCATCCCCTGGCCGAAACGCCCCGTTGCTGACGTTACTGTGATTCATTCCCAGCGGGGCGAAAATTCGCTGGCGGACGAAATCGTCCCAAGACGTGCCCGTGACGGCGGGGATGATCTGGCCGGCTGCGATGTACAGCAGGTTGTCATAGGCATAGTGACTGCGGAAACTCGATTGCGGCCGCATGAAGCGCAGGCGGTAGATGACGTCATCGCGCGTGTATGTGCTGTGCGGAAAGATCAGCAGGTCGCCTTCCCCGAGTCCCATGCCACTGCGGTGGGTGATCAGGTCGCGGATCGTCATTTCGTGCGAGACGTACGGGTCATACATCACGAAGCCCGGGAGTCGCTGGTAGACCGGGTCGTCCCAGTTGATTTTCCCTTCGTCGACCAGCATGGCCAGCGAAGCGGTGGTGAAGGCCTTGGTGTTCGACCCAATCCCAAACATCGTGTGCTCATCGACCGGAGCAGGTTCACCGAGCTTGCGAAGGCCATATCCCTTGAAGAGCACGACCTTCTGGTCTTTTACGATCGCAATCGCCATGCCCGGAACGTTAAAGGTCTTCATCGAGCGCTGAACCCAGGAATCGAGGTCAGCCGGTACACTTTGTGCCGTAGCAGTTAGAGTGAATGCGAGAATGGCGAAAAAAACTGCGAGTCGAAGTTCGAAGCGCTGGAGCATGAGACTCCTTGGGAGGGTGACGCCAGTATTGCTGCGCATGTAGGCTAATCGGACCAGGGTTGCGGCTTACGGTCCCACCGGTGCGGTCGCAACGCCGCGACCTGCTCAGCGCTGAGAGGCCCGGCGTCGCTCATCGCGATGTTCTGCCGCACGTGATCGGGCTTCCGCATTCCAATAATCGTGGTGCTGACCGCGGGATGACTGAGCACAAAGCGCAGCGCGATTTCCGGCAGAGCGGCGGAATCGGGAAGGCCTCGTTTCAGTGCGTCCACTCGATCCATCGTTTGCGCGAGGTTCTCCGGGCAAAAATATTTCGCCCGCCAGTCGTCTTCCGGGAATCGCGTGTCGCGCGTCATTTTCCCCCCGAGACTGCCTTCGTCAAGGGGAACGCGCGCGATCACTCCGATATTGAGTTCACGACAGACCGGAAAAAGCTGATCCTCCGGGGACTGATCGAAGATGTTGTAAATCACCTGGACCACATCCACCAGGCCGGAGCGGATCGCTTTCAATCCATTCGCCGGTTCCCACCGGTTCAGGCTTAGACCGAAGTAGCGAATTAACCCCTGCCGCTTCAGATTCTGTACCGTGGTGCGAAATTCCGGCTCGTCGACCCAGGAGTCGTCCCAGACGTGAAATTGCAGCGCGTCAATTGTGTCGGTTCGCAACTTCTCGCGGATTTTCTTGGCGTACTGAAACACATGATCGGTGGGAAAGACGTCGTGGTACTTGTCGGCCGGAGAAGCAGGCCATTTCAGATTCTTTGGCGGAATCTTGGAAGCGGCATAGATGCGCTTGCCGCGATTCCGAACCATGATTTCGCCCAGCAGCATATCGCTTTTACCGTCACCGTACGCCCAGGCGGTATCGAAGAAGTTGCAGCCCAGGTCCACGGCCTGCTGCAATGCGGCCAGAGACTCCTGGTCATTCGAGCCGCTCCATCCACTCATGCCCCAGAGTCCGTGGGCAATGTCGCTCACCTTGAAGCCAGTACGGCCGAGAGTGCGATATTTCATGGCGTCCTCTGTTGCCATCGATAACCCGCTCGATGGCAGCGATGGCAGCAAGATTATCAGATGTGCCGGCCGAGTTTGCAGTCAGGACTCAGCGCAGATCGGGCCATAACGGACGGCGGCGGCGATTGGTCGCGTACACGCAAACCAGGATGAAAAAGGAAAGCAAGAGCAATACGAATGAAGTTTGGCCGGCGGCGGCATAGTCGAGCGCCTGCACGCGATCGTAAATGGAAATGGAAACGGTGCGGGTATGTCCCGGAATGTTACCACCCACCATCAGTACGACCCCGAATTCACCGAGCGTGTGCGCGAAGCTGAGGACCACTCCGGTGAGTACGCCCCCAAGCGACAAGGGCAGCACGACCCGCCGGAAAGTGGTAAGCCGCGAGGCGCCAAGCGTTGCCGAGGCGCCTACCAGTTTCGGATCTACGCTTCCGAAGGCTTCTGCTGCGGGCTGCACCATGAAGGGCAAACTGTAGAGAACAGAGGCGAACACCAAGCCTGGGAAGGTGAAGGGTAGAGTGGAGTGGAACAGCGATGCCCAGCCCCTTCCCAGCAGGGTCTGCGGGCCGAAAGCCAGGAGGAAGTAGAAGCCGAGAACCGTCGGCGGGAGCACCAGCGGCAGACCGACCACGGCTTCGGCCAGGAATCTCCAACGCCAGCGCGAGAAGGCGAGCCAGTAGGCAATCGGCAGTCCGACAATCAGAAGAAACAGGCACACTAAAGCGGCCAGCTCGAGCGTCAACAGAAATGCTGTCCAGTCCATGCCAATCCCTATCCCTGCCAGGATTGGTGGCTCGGTTCGCGAGTTAACGGGTTCCGAGCCACCGTGAAGACACCAAGATAGTACTTTGACAGCACTCAAGCGAGAAGGCGGACTTGCCGATATAGACGGCTGTGCACCTCTGTCTAATCCTTCACCGATGGTTGGTACCCCGCTGGGCATTCAGGATCTTGCTGGTTGCAGCGACGCTCGAACCGTACCTCTCAGCGGGAGCCCGGCCCCAAACTCCCGGTCATTCGCAAATGATCGATTCGGTTTCGTGGTTCCAGTGCACGTCGTCCTACGGGCCGAAGGGTTCGGTAGCCCGCTATCCGGCGAGTGGCCGCTTTCGCCAGTTCGTGGCCAATCCCTATATCGAGATCGGAGTCACACCACGAACGACGCTCATTTTCAATCCCTCCATTCCGTATCTCGAATATCACGACCTCAATAACGCCAAGAGCAGCGGGGGGCTAGGAGACTTCGAAGTATCGTTTCGCAGGCGCCTCAATTCAGTCGAGGCACCGTGGGTGATATCCGGGCAATTTACCTGGATGTTCCCCGCCTACTCACAGGCCCAGGATCCCGTCCCCGGCAATCACCAGCAGGACTTTGAGGGCCGCTTCCTGACCGGTCGTGGCGGCTCGCTTGGGGGTAAGCACGCCTTTTGGGATGTCGAGGCCGCGTATCGCTTCCGAACGGGAGCGCCGGCGGACCAGGTGCGGGTGGATGGCAGTGCGGGGCTCAATGTCACGCGCCGCCTGATGTTGCTGGGTCAGATGTTCACCATCAAAGGCATGCGGAACGGCATGTAGGATCGGGGACGCCGCTTTTCTTGCTGGCTGTTCTGGGAGTGAGGCTCTTGGAGAAAGAAAGCGGGGACGCCGGATCTCGCCCTGGTCATTTTGTACTTGTTTCTTGGATTAGTGGGTACGATGCGGGGAATTCCTGGGCGCCTCTCGGTGGAGGATCTTCGACTCATCCTTACCTGCGGAGGGTGTGCACTTCTGGCGGTTGCTCCGCCAACTCGCCTGCCGGCCCGGGTAGCGGTATGCCTTGCGGCAATGGTCCCTTCGACCGTTGGCACCTGGCTCTGAGAAGCAGATTGACATTGGGGAGTGGGCTACAGCCGATCGCGGCGTTTTTGTGAACTTCGATCTGTGGGATTCCGATCGGCCGAGAGTGACAAACCCCAACGCCGAAAAAACTCTGCCTGCTTCTTTGGACTGGCCAATCGATGCAACATGGTGCGGCGTCGCTTGGGAGAAAGCGGATCATCATAGAGTGAAGCTCTAGCTTCGCCGAGCCACCGCAGCCAGGATTCCCATTCCGGACCGAATTGCGACTCCAGTTCTCTGCGGAGACGTTGCGCGAGTGCACCGCTGTGACCGGCAGTGGAGATCGCAATCTGTAGGGGTCCACGCCGCACTACAGCGGGAGAATAAAAATCGCACAAGGAGCGGTCGCGAACCACATTGCACAAAATACGACGCTCTTGAGTGAGCTCAAAGATCGTTCGATTTAATCCCTTCGCCGGAGTTGCAACCACCACCAGGAAAACGCCCTCCAAGTCGCGAGGTTCGAACCGCCGTCGTTCCCAAATAAGCTTTTCGTCCCGCGCCCAGCTCTGAATGGTTCGAGTGGCTGCGGGGGCCACGACCGTGACCGCCGCTCCGCAACGCAGGATCGTGGGAATCTTTTCTTCGGCAGTTTTGCCTGCGCCTATGACAAGGCAGCCACGGTTCGCGAGCTTTAGGAACATCGGAAACAGGGGTGCATTTTCTTCCGCCAGCCGCGATGACGTTTTGAACACGGATTCTCCCTGGATCGTCAATCTCCATCTAGATAGCTACAAATGTGCGGACACGACAAACGCAAAAAACTGATAGCACGTAGCAAAGAAGCGGCGCTCCACCGTAGCAAAGTCGCGTGCAAGGCCGATACTCAGCCATTTGGGTGACCTCGTTGCAGATAATCGTGGCCATAGAATTTTTTAATTTCCAGCCCGTTGAAAGTATGGGTAGAGTGCACCGAACCGGAGCGACCCGTGCTTTAGGCAGGGTCGATCCGGACGTCTCGCCTCCAAGTTGAGGTCGAAGCATAGGCATTTCGACAGCTCAGCGCCTGGGATACCCCGTCGTGTCCAGCAGCCATCCGTATGCAGTTAGAGGGCTTTGTTGCGCTCATTGCTACTCGCGGTAAGCGGGAAGAGGCCGCGGCAGACACTGGCGGCGATCGCCGCACGCAGGTCGACGAGGGGTCGGGGAAACAATGTCGTTACCGCTTATTGAACGGGCCGAAAACGATGGGACGGCCTTCGTCTTGCATCAGCCCTGGCCGTGGACGGCTACTGGCGCGGTTCCTGAAGTCGCGCCTTCGCCCGCGGCGCGAATCCCTGAGCGGCTTCCGAAGGACGGAGAGCAATATCGCTTTCATTTCGATATGACGCAGTGCATCGGCTGCAAGTGCTGCGTCGTGGCCTGCAATGAGCAGAATGGCAATCCGGCGGAGATCAACTGGCGACGCGTTGGGGAGATCGAAGGGGGTTGGTACCCGGACGCGCGCCGCTTCCATCTGTCGATGGGCTGTAATCACTGCTTGGAGCCCTCGTGCCTGATCGGATGTCCAGTGGAGGCCTACCAAAAGGATCCCGTTACCGGAATCGTCCAGCACAGCGCAGAAAGCTGCATCGGTTGCCAATACTGCACGTGGAATTGCTCCTATGGCGTGCCTCAGTACAACCCAGAACGTGGCGTGGTCGGTAAGTGCGACATGTGCTATGGACGACTTATCCAGGGACGGGAACCGGCGTGCGTGAACGCTTGCCCCGAAGGGGCGATCCGGATCGAAATCGTCAAGACAGCGGAGTGGAGGACCGAATATTCGCGCAGCGCGAATGCTCCGGGGCTTCCCTCCGCCGATGACAGCATTTCAACCACGCGGATCACCCTTCCGAAAAAACTTCCACCCGATCTCAAGAAAGCGGATTTCTGGCGGGTCAAGCCCGAGTCGCCACACTGGCCGCTCGTCATCATGACCGTCCTGACCCAGCTTTCGGTGGGCGCGTTCGTTGCTATCTGGTTTTTGCAGTTGTTCGGAGGGTCCGCTCGCTTAGGTGTCGCGGCCCTGGGATCGATGACAGTTGGCGCATTGGCGCTGGCGTCGTCTTCGACCCACCTCGGAAGGCCCATCTATGCCTATCGCGCCCTGAAGATGTGGCGGCGCTCCTGGTTGAGCCGGGAAGTTTTGTTGTTTGGATGTTTTTCTGCGATGGCGGGCCTGTACGCCGTTTCGCTTTGGCTGGCACTCCCACTGAGTTCGCTCCTTGGGGCGTTGACCGCGCTATTCGGAATTGGGGGCATTGCTGCGAGCGCCTGCATTTATCGAGTGGCGGCGCGCCCCTCTTGGAACAGCTGGTTTACGGTCGCCGATTTTTTCCTCACCGGGGCGTTGCTTGGCCCGTTGTTCGCAGCTGCAATCGGCGCGGGAGAGAGCCGCTGGCGGCTTCTGTTCGGGGTTGCGGCTGCATGCTCCCAGGCGCTGAACCAAGCCCTGAAATTTCTCAGCCTGATTGCTTCCGACTCTTTCGAACTGCAGTCTTCAGCTCGGTTGCTCTCAACCACCCTGGCGTGGCCGTTGTTGCTTCGGGGTGGACTGCTGCTCGGCGGCGGTGTCGCTTTGCCCCTGTTTGGTTCGCGAGCGGCATGGCTTGTTGCTCTTCCCACGGCTCTCGCCGCGGAGATTCTAGGGCGGTACCTCTTTTACGTAAGCGTGGTTCCCAAGAACATCGCTGCTCCGTACCTCGCAGCTGAAAGGGCGACGGTATGAACCTGGGACGAAAACTCGGGTTCGACATCCTCGCAGAAAAGTACTCCTATGCCGACGATCCCGAGTACGGTTACACATCATCTCTGAAGATTCCAGACGATTGGGTCGCCACTACCTGCGGGTATTGCTCGGTGGGCTGCGGAATGTACGTCGGCGTGAAGGATGACCGCGCTGTCAGTGTTCGCGGCAACCCGAACCACCCCGTGAATCGCGGTAAGTTGTGCCCGAAGGGACTGTCAGAACACTACACGCTCGAAGCCGCCAACCGCGCTAAATACCCCCTCCTGCGCAAGAACGGCAAACTGACGCGCGTGAGCTGGAATGAAGCTCTCGACACAATGGCAGGGAAGTTCCGGACTATTCAGGAGCGGTACGGCACCGATGCCTTGGGCGTGATCAGCACGGGCCAACTGGTGACCGAAGAATTCTACGCGCTTGGGAAACTCGTCCAGCTGGGATTCGGAACCAGAAACTATGACGGGAACACGACGCTGTGCATGGCCAGCGCTGTTTCAGGCTACAAGCGTTCGTTCGGCAGCGATGGCCCACCCGGCGCTTATGAGGACCTGGAGAACGCCGACGTTGTCTTTCTGATTGGTGCCAACATCGCTGACAACCATCCCATTCTTTGTCAGCGGCTCGACGCAAATCCCGGCAAAACGCTGATCGTCGCTGACCCTCGTGTTACGAAAACGGCGATGATGGCGGATCTGTTCCTGCCGTTGAAGCCGCGCTCGGACATCGCGCTGCTCAACGGACTGATCCACGTGTTGATCCACACGGGGCAGATCGACCACGATTACGTGGCGAAGCATACGACCGGATTTGCGGAGCTCGAAAAGTTCGTCGAGAAATATGCGCCTGCCTGCGTGGCCGAAATCACCGGCTTGAATGAAGACATCATTCTCAAGACTGCGTACCTGCTCGGGAAGGCGAAGGCCGCCTTCATCGGCTGGACGATGGGTGTCAACCACAGCACGCAAGGGGCAGAAACCGTCAGCGCGATTAACAACCTGGCGTTGGTCACGGGGAACATTGGTCGAACGGGCGCTTCTCCGTTTTCCATCACCGGCCAATGCAATGCCATGGGCACTCGCGAAGCGGGTTTCACTACCAGCTTGCCAGGCTACCGGCGTTTCGAATGCGCGGAGGATCGCGAGCAGTTGGCGGCGCTTTGGAAGATCGCACCCGAACGTATTCCGACTGGGCGCGGGTTGGCTTATCCAGACATCATGGAGGCCGCCGTTGCCAAGAAGATTCGAGCGCTGTGGATCATTGCCACGAACCCCATTGTGTCTTTCCCGAATCTGGATGTTCTCCGGCAAGGGCTGGAGACGCTGGACTTCCTCGTTGTTCAGGATGGTTTCCATCCCACTTCAACGACCGAACTCGCGCACCTGGTGCTGCCCGCCGCCATTTGGGGTGAGAAAGACGGCACCTACACGAACTCGGAGCGGCGGGTGAGCAAGGTGAACCGTGCAGTGGCGCCGCCCCACGAGGCACGGCCTGATTTCGACATTTTTCTTGCCATCGCAGACAAGCTGGGTTGCCGCGAAGAACTATTCCCCGGGTGGACATGCCCGGCAGATGCCTTTGAAGAGTGGAAGCGCGTCTCGAAGGGCCAGCTCTGTGACTACTCGGGGCTGACCTACGATCTTCTTGAACAACATCATGGAATTCAATGGCCCTTTCCGGAGGGTACAACCGAGGTGAGTACCACTCGTCTTTATGCCGATGGAAAATTTCCCACCGAAACTGGCAAAGCCAAGCTGTTCTGCGTCGAATGGGCGCCGTTTCCAGAGCAGCCCAACCACCATTTCCCGTTCATTCTGAATACCGGCCGGACCGTAGAGCATTGGCACACCCGCACCAAGACCGGTCAGGTGCCGATTCTCGAGTGGATGTCGCCGAACGCATGGCTGGAGATGAACACGCGGGATGCCCGCGCCCTCCGGCTCAAGCCGCACGATCGGGTTGACGTGATCTCGCGAAGAGGGCGCGTGCAAAATCTCGAATTGCGAGTGACCGAAATCGTGGCGCCGGGCCAGGTGTTCATGCCGTTCCATTTCGCGGAAACCAATGCGAATCAGGTCACACAAAGCGCGTTCGACCCGATTTCGCGTGAGCCGAATTACAAGCAATGTGCCGTGTCAGTTCAGCTGAGCCGGCCCGCGCAAATGAGAGGCCGGAAACAGAAGTCGCGGCGATGAATAGCTTCGCGTTCGGGATCGCCGTTTAGGGGACGGTTGTCAGATGTGCGATCGCGGCCGAGGGAGGTGAGGGGTGGAAAAGCTTGTGGTTGTGGGCAATGGGATGGCGGGGGTCGCCTGTATTGAGCAGATCCTCCGCCATTCGCCTAAGTTTCAGATTACGGTGTTTGGCGACGAGACGCACGTGAACTACAACCGCATCCTGCTTTCTTCGGTATTGGCCGGTGAGAAGTCTGCCGATGACATCGTTCTCAACGGCTTGGACTGGTATCAGCAGAATGGCATTGATCTGCGGCTCGGCGTCCGCATTGTGGATGTCGATTCGCGAGCAAAGACCGTCACCGGCGACGACGGTAGCGTTACTTCCTTTGACAAGCTCCTGTTGGCGACCGGAAGCGTGCCAATTATTCCGTCGATTGAAGACGTCAAGAAGGAGGGCGTCTTCGTATTTCGCAACCTGGACGATACGCGCGAACTGTTGTCGCGCTGTCGGCCTGGACTTCGGGCTGTAGTCATCGGGGGAGGCCTGCTGGGGTTGGAAGCAGCCCGCGGGCTGCAGGTGCAGGGGTGCGACGTAACCGTAGTCCACCTGATGGAGACGTTGATGGAGCGCCAACTGGACGAAACCGGCGGCAGTTATCTCGCCACCAGGATGAACCAGCTTGGAGTCACTGTCCTGCTGGGCCTCAGTACCACGGCTATTCTGGGGAACGGGAAGGTTGGGGGCGTTCAATTCAAGGGAGGCGGCAGCATTCCCGCGGATCTGGTGGTGATTGCCGCCGGCATTCGCCCCAATGTCACTCTCGGCCACGCCGCCGGTCTCGATGTCAAACGCGGCATCATAGTGAACGACTACATGGAAACGTCGCATCCCGACATTTTTGCCGTGGGCGAATGCGTGCAGCATAACGGAATCTGCTATGGGCTGGTAGCGCCGTTGATCGAGCAGGGCAAAATTCTGGCCGCAACCATCACCGGAAATAAGGGACCGAAATACGAAGGCAGCGTGCAAGCGGCAAAACTGAAGATCATGGGCGTCGATGTGTTCTCGGCGGGTGAAATCGGCGACAAGCTCGACGGCTCCGAGTTCATTCGCTACGAGGATCCATCGCTCGGCATTTACAAGAAACTGACGCTGAAAAGCGGGAAACTCGCTGGCATCATTCTGGTCGGCGACACTGCCGACTGCCACCGCTATATGGATTGGCTGAGGAGTGGAAGGGACCTGGCCCCCCTTCGTCGACAGCTGCTTTTTCCAGAGCCCCTCTCCGACAGCGGCTTCGACATCGCCCAGATGTCGGAGCGCGAGACGGTGTGCGGATGCATGGGCGTGACCAAGGGTGCCATTGTTCATGCGATTCACGAAAAGGGCGTGAGCACCCTGGCCCAACTAAAAGAATGTACGCGAGCCTCCACCGGCTGCGGCAGTTGTACCGGGCTGTGCCAGTCTCTGCTCAAAGCCGTGGTTCCGGAGTTCGAAGAAGAAATTAAGACCACGATTTGCGAATGCATTCCCTTTGGGGAAGACCAGCTGCGCGAAATCTTGCGCAGCCAGCAGCTCAAATCTGTCCAGGAAGTTCTGGAGATTTACGGCAACGGAGTGGGTTGTGAAGTTTGCAAGCCCGCCTTGAGTTACATGCTCGACATGCTCTGGTGCGGCGACCACTCCGAAGACCGCTCGGCGCGCTTCATCAACGATCGTGTGCATGGCAACATCCAGAAGGATGGGACATTCTCGGTCGTGCCCCGCATTCGCGGCGGGGTGACCTCCGCCGACGAACTGCGACGAATCGCCGACGTTGCCGATAAGTACCATGTGCGAATGGTGAAGATTACCGGTAGTCAGCGTATCGATCTGCTGGGTGTTCAGAAATCCGATCTGCCGAAGGTATGGGCGGATCTTGGAATGCCCTCCGGGCAGGCATATACAAAGGGAGTTCGCATGGTGAAGACGTGTGTAGGTTCCGACTTCTGCCGCTTTGGAGTGCAGGATTCCACCCGTGCGGGGATTGAACTGGAACGCCGATTCGAGAATCTGTTTACCCCGCACAAAGTGAAGATGGGCGCTGTCGGTTGTCCGCGGAATTGCGCGGAGGCCACGGTTAAAGACATCGGCCTCGTAGGGCAGGAAGGGAGCTGGCAGGTAGTGGTTGGCGGCGCTGCCGGCAAAAAGGTGCGCCAGGCAGATCTATTAATTACGGTCGAAACCACCGAGCAGGCGTTGGAAGCAGCCTCCCTGTTCTTCCAGTATTACCGGGAGACTGCCAACTACCTCGAGCGTACCTACGCTTTCGTCGAAAGGCTGGGGATTGAGAAAGTGCGCAAGGAGACCATATACGCGCCCGAGGCGGCGAAACAGGGTCTGCTGGAACGGCTGCGCAAATCGAAGGATCGTTCGCGCGACGCATGGCTGGAGCGAGATGCCCCCTATCATCCCGCGCAATTCGTGCAAATCAAGCCACTCGAAGAGGTGTTTGTATGAGGGAAATCTGGATTCGTGCTGCGCGTTGTCGCGACATACCACTCCGCGAAGGCCGGGCTGTAAAAGTCGGCCATCGTGAAATTGCGATTTTCAATCTCGGCGAACGGTTTGCTGCCCTCGAGAACCGGTGTCCACACAAGGGCGGCCCGTTGGCGGATGGAATTGTCTCCGGCGACGCGGTCGTTTGCCCGTTGCATGCCTGGAAACTCAGCCTCGATACCGGGATGGGTTTGGTCGGCGTGAGCGCGGCCAGTTGTGTCCAGACCTTTCGAACACGCGTAGAACAGGGAATCATTCTGGTCGAGTTGGATACGAGCCCCAAGAACGCAGATGCGGGAGGCGAAGGCCTGCCCATGATTTGCCTGGAACGGGGTGGAGCAGCAGACTCGAATGAATCAAGTGCATCGGCGTCGTGACGACCCTTATGTGAGGACGCACAACGATTGCGGTCAGTGCGTCGTCCAGGAGCAATGGCATGGCTTCACCGTTGAGAGGAGAACGGCTTCGCGACACCGCGTTGGAGCCGGACGGGCGGAAAGCAGCTAGGATCGGGGTGATGGATTTCCGCAGCGCGCCCATGCGCGCGTTCCATTTCTCGTGGTTGGCCTTTTTTCTGAGCTTTGTGGCCTGGTTCGGAGTTGCTCCTCTCATGGCGGTGGTGCGGGATGATCTGAAGTTGACCAAGGCCCAGGTGGGGAATACCGTGGTCGCGTCTGTCGCGATAACGATCTTCGCGCGCTTCGCGACGGGCTGGCTGTGCGATCGTTTTGGGCCGCGGCGCACATATGCTGTCCTGCTATTGATCGGCGCATTGCCGGTTATGGGGATCGGCTTCTCGCATACATATCACTCGTTCCTTCTATTCCGGCTGGCCATCGGCGTGGTGGGGGCTTCTTTTGTTGTGACGCAGTGTCACACTTCCGTGATGTTCTCACGCAAAGTAGTGGGGACAGCGAATGCGCTCACCGCGGGATGGGGCAATCTCGGCGGCGGCGTCGCGCAATGGGTGATGCCCTTGCTGTTTGGCGCTTTTCTCGGGGTCGGCGCCGACAAATTTCTGAGCTGGCGGCTTGCTATGGTGGTGCCAGGCGTGCTCTTGCTCTTGACTGGTATCGCCTACTACTGCTTCACGCAGGACACCCCAGACGGGAGCGCCTTTGCACCTCGAACTGGAGGGCAGGCGTTTTGGGAAGCGGTTGCAGACTATCGGGTGTGGCTTCTCTTCGTTCTCTACGGAGCTTGCTTTGGGGTGGAGGTTACGGTGGACAACGTAGCCGCGCTCTACTTTCGCGACTCGTTTCACCTTACACTCAAGTTGGCCGGTCTGCTGGCGAGCCTGATTGGAATGATGAACCTCTTCGCCCGGGCGTTGGGAGGCATGGCCGGCGATTGGGCTGGAAATCTGTGGGGCTTGCGCGGGCGAGCTCGCCTGCTGGGAATGACGATCTTTGGCGAAGGGCTGGCGATGATTCTGTTTTCGCGATTGACGTGGCTGGGCGGAGCAGCGGCTGCCTTTCTGCTTTTCGGGTTGCTGGTGTGCATGGCTTGCGGAGTCACTTATGCGGTAGTTCCCCTGCTTCGGCCACGAGCGGTTGGGTCGGTCTCCGGGATCGTAGGGGCTGGAGGGAGCTTTGGCGCAGTGCTAGCCGCCCTGCTCTTCAAGTCCGAAAGCATTTCCGGCGAAACTGCTTTTTGCATCCTCGGTACGGTTGTGGCTGCCAGTGCATTCTGCGTCCTGCCCCTCCGATTCGATGCGGCCCCAATCCCTGAAACAGACGCCGAGATGAGGCCGGTGTTAATGTCAGCAGACCGCCTGGCGTGGCACACGGCTTCAACTGATCTTGAAGTGGTGTCCCGGACAAAGCTTGAGACGGGAGAACTCCGTATGGACAGGAGAGGTTTGGCCCTGCCGCCAGGCTGATGACTAGAATGTTCTGAGAGAAAATATCTATGCCGGCCCATTCCTTCCAAAACCTCCGAGTGCTCGCCTTGGAGAGTCGGCGCGCTCAAGAGATTGGCAAACTCATCACCACCTGGGGCGGTGAGCCGATCATAGCCCCGTCCGTGAAGGAAGTACCCCTCGATTCCAATCCGGCGGTACAGGAATTTGCAGAGAAGTTAGCGGCTGGGGAAGTCGACCTGGTCATCTTTACCACGGGCGTGGGCGTGAAAACCCTGACCACAATGGTAGAAAGTGTCCTCTCGCGAGAGGAGCTAAGGGTGCAGTTGAACAAGGTAGCAGTCGTCGCGCGCGGTCCTAAGCCCTCTGCCGCGCTGAGAGAGCTAGGCGTGCGCGTGAGCTTGATGGTTCCCGAACCGAATACCTGGCGGGATTTGCTTGCCGCTCTGGACGAAAAGAAGGATGCGTTTCCTCTGGCGGGACGCCGTGTGGCAATCCAGGAGTATGGAGTCGCCAATCCCGAGCTATCGATGGCCTTGGAGGAACGAGGCGCAGTCGTGATCCCACTCACTGTGTATCAGTGGGCGTTGCCTGACGATACGGGGCCGCTGCAGGCGGCGCTCCGTTCGATCATCGGTGGGGACATTCACGTTCTTCTAGTCGCGTCCTCGGTCCAAATACGGCACTTGTTCCAGATCGCCGAAAACATGGGCGTGCGGGATGCACTCCACAAGGCCCTGTCACGTGTGGTGATTGCGTCGATCGGACCGTTGACCTCCGAGGAACTGCGCAATCGTGGTCTTAATGTGGACTTGGAATGTACTCACCCAAAGATGGGTTTTCTTGTGCAAGAAGCCGCAGAAAAGAGCAGCGAAATCCTGCGTCGAAAGCGACTCGGGAATGCTTCTTCGGAAGAACAGACATGAACCGCGTTCAGGACTCCATGGTTCAGGACTCCGTGGCCGAAGTCGCCTCCAGTAGATTTGTCTGAGGGGGAATGTTGTTTGACACCAGCGACTGCAATTCCGGTAATGAGCAAGCGGCAACCGCTCTCCCTGCGATCAGGATGGTGGGAGCTGGAAAAGCAGGCGCGAAGACCAGGTCATCCAGCGTCGACCGATGCAGCCGTTGCTCTGAAGCCGATGCTTTCGACATGATCATGCAGGGAGTGGAACCATTGAATCCAGCTCGACGCAAGCTCTCACCAACTCGCATATAGTCGCCAGGCATATAAACCACGACTGTAGTTCGGTTCGTGACGAGCCTGTGCCAGTCCTCATCGCTCTTGCCAGGCTCGCGGTGCGCGGTGATGATCAGCAATTGATCCGCGGACCTGCGGTCTGTCAGGGCGACCTGTGCCGCTGCCGCGGCTGCCAGTGCGGCGGTTACGCCAGGAACAACTTCCACTTCAATGCCCGCTTGCCGCAGGATTTCAATTTCCTCCCCGGCACGACCAAAAATCAGCGGATCGCCGCTTTTCAGGCGCACGACCACTTCTCCAGCCAGGGCGAATCGCAGCAACAGTTGGTTGATTTCGTGCTGGGTAATGAGCTTATATCCGCAACGTTTGCCGACATTTACGACGCGGCTTTTTGGGCATACCAGGGCCAGCACCTCGCGGGAAACCAGCGCATCATGCAGTACAACGTCGGCGAGAGCAAGAGTGCGCAGAGCTTTTAGGGTCAGCAGTTCCGGATCCCCGGGCCCCGCGCCCACCAGATACACCTTTCCCTTTTTCTCGTTTTCCAATTGATGCAAGCCCCAACAAAGTGCGGGTAGAGGGCACCCGCGCCACCCTCTAATACATAACGTTTTTAGGCTGGTTAGAGAAATTGAAATTATTGATTCACAGCATCAAGGGTTTGATGCTGCCGGCCCTCAATTTTCCGTGTCGATGCCCGTCAGTTTTCTTCTCCTCCCGACGGCTCCTCGGAACACGCTATGCAAGTGCCGGTATCGAGCACTCACGATCCGCGGCGGGCGTCGCCCTTCTGGGTTGCCAGGTGCAGCATGGTTCTTCCGCGAATAGATCGCCGGTCAGCGCGTATGCTCGCGCCCGCGATCCGCCACAGACCTCACGAAATTCGCACACCCCGCACTTTCCCTTCAGGTTCGAAGTGTCGCGCAAGGATGTGAACAACGGAGAATGCCGATAAAGTTCAGCCAGCGACTGCCGGCGCACATTTCCCGCTGAGATCGGCAAGAACCCGCTGGGGAAGACCTCTCCCAGGTGGGAAACAAATACAAACCCCTTGCCATCATTAATTCCACGGGGCGCACGCCCGATCCCATCGGAGGTCGGCGAACTGCCGATCGCGGGCGAGGCGGCCTGAACGTTCCCTTTGCGTTTCTCTTCCGTTCTTCGCTGTAGAAGGAAGCGGCGGTAGTGCTGGGCTTCGGTACTCTTAATATCGAACCTGACGCGTCGAGAGGTTTCGTACAGGTTCTCAAAAACCTGCTCAAACTCCTCCGCCGTAATCAGGTCGATCGCGGATCCGCGCCCCGTCGGGACCAGGAAGAAGACGCTCCAAAGCACGATGTCGAGTCGCTCCAGAAGTGAGATCATCGCGTCCAGGTACTGCAAATTGTGCCGCGTGATGGTGGTGTTGATTTGGGCCGGGAGTTCCGCTTCGCGAGCCCACTGTACTGCGCGCAGAGTCCATTCAAAGGAGCCAGGCACTCGACGGAAAGCATCGTGAATCTCCGGCGTAGGCCCATCGAGACTAATAGCCAGCCGGGCCAGCCCACATTGTTTGAGCTTGACGATTGCCTCGCGGGTCAGCAACGGCGTCGCACTGGGCGTGAGCGAGATTCGAACGCCGCAGGTGGTTGCATACTCGACCAGCTCAAAAATATCGGGGCGCTTCAGGGGGTCGCCGCCGGTAAGGACAAATACCGGGGCTCGCAGTTCCGCGACTTGGTCAATCAGGCGGTTGGCTTCGATAGTGCTCAATTCCAGTGCGCTGCGGACCGGTTGCGCGCACGCGCGACAGTGTACGCAAGCAAGATCGCAGGCCTGAGTCGTCTCCCAGATGACGATGAATGGTCGCTCATCAAAATCAAGGCTTGGTTCCACGCCACCCCTCCTTGCCACCCACGTGACTTATGGTGACAGACTCATCACAGGCTGCATGTGACCAATGTCACAGCTGTCGGCTCTGGAGATGTACCTCGATTCCAATGGGTTATGGGCACGTTCTCGGCGGCGGGTCAGCAACATTGATCGGGAAGCATCGTGCTGAAATAAGCCGGCGGATCAGTCAGCCGACCTCAGTTCAGCCTCAAGAGCCTTCGGGTCACAAATAATCAAGGTGCGCCCATCCATTTTCAGCATTCCTTCCGCTTGCAACCGAGACAGGTTGCGGGAAACAAGCTCGCGCACCGTACCAATCTGTGCGGCCAACTCTTGATTGCTGATGGGAAGAGTTACCTCGAGCCCGTCACCTGTGTGTTTGCCTTCCTTGGCGGCCAGTCGCAGGAGGAAAGAAGCGAGGCGGTGCCGAACCGTAGTAAATGACAACTCTTCGATGATCCCAACCAACCGTCGAAGGCGGGCCCCTACTACCCGCAGGACCTTGAGCGCAACTTGAGGATGAGCCAGGCAGAGCGCCTGAAAGTCTTGCTTGCTGACGAACAACAGGGTGGCGTCATCAATGGCCGTGACGGACGCGGGATAGTTCCCTCCGTCAAAGACTGGCAGTTCGGCGATCGAACTGCCCGCGCCGTCTACGCTCAGCACCTGTTCTCTTCCACCGGCCGAGCTTTTGTAGATGCGCACCTGCCCGGCCTCCACGACGTACAGACCGGCGCAGGGTTCACCTTCGCTGAAGACGATTTCCCCCGCCTTGTAATGTCTGGGGATAGTTCGCTGCGACAAGAAAGCCAACTCGGCTTCCGACAGGCCCGAAAAAATCGGGACCCGGGCAAGTGTCTGTCCCATTGCAATCCTGGAATCTTGCACGGTCGTATTGTACTGGAGGCGCTAGCTGGAATACCCAGCACGCAAAACATCGGAATGGCGTGACCCGGTTGGGCCGTACTGAAGGAACTGCTGCACGCGTTCACCGATCATGAGTCGCTCAGAGGTTCCAACCTTCCGCTGCATGCGGTGTACATGATTCTTCACCGTCTGCTCAGCGATATTCAGTTTTTCGGCTAGCAGGTAGATTCGTGTCTTAAGATCGGACATTCCTCAACCGCGTTCTCATAACACGCTTTTCACAACTCGAGAGCCTTCGGGCTGATAGTGAAGTGAACAAACGCAGTTCCGGCAAACCGGGTTCATCGCGATGTTGAGATCGTGTCGAAACTGTAGGGCGCGAGGTCCATTGAGAACCTCGGGCAACGACTGATCGTGAATGTTTCCAAGGGGCTGGTGGAAGAAACAGGGGCGTACGTTGCCGCTGGCATCGATCACCGTAGAATGCCATGGCGCGTTGCAGGGAGGAGAAACGGCCTCGACTTCGCCAAGGCAAACCCGAAAGTGCCTCGCGATCCGGCGCAGTTTGTCAACGCTCTCGACAACAAATCCAGACCGCAGGTCGGCCTCATTGAAGGTGATCAGAGCTTCAATCTCTGCTTCCAGCTCGTCGACCTCCCGCAGGGTCAAAGCGATCTGGTTCCTCTGACTGGCCGGCCAATCTTGTGGATGATTAAACGCGGCCGAGGTGACATCAGCTGCCAGAAATGAAATTGACCATAAACCAATGTCCTTGGCAGTCTGGACGGTCGCGCGGAGCGCGTTATAGTTCGTCTTTTGGACGGTACACCGTCCCCGCACCGTGATCGCGGTCTTCAATCTCTGGACGGCTTGTATGCCGGCTCTCAGCCGATCAAGGGCACGGGGCACTCGCCGGATCCGATCGTGAATCGTGGCGGGACCATCGAGTGAGACGATCAGATCGTCGATATGGTTGGCGACCTCCTCAGCCTGATCCTCCAGCAGAAGCCCCGCGGTGAGCAATGTGACCCGCACGCCTTCCGAACGAAGCATTCCTGCGAAGTCGAACAGTCGGGCATTCAGTTGCGGCTCGCCGCCGGTAAACACGACCCACCGTACACCAAGCCGATTGAAGGAGCGAAGCAAGCGCTCCATGTCCACGATCTGCATTTCTTGTGCTTCACGAATTTTCCAAATGTCGCACATCACGCAGCGGCAATTGCACTGATTGTGCGGCGAGATGACCACGATCGGCAGAGAGGTGATCCTATGCGCCCTCAGGCTCTCATTGCGGTCGGGACCCGATCCTTCGGGCGAGATCGAAACGAGCGTATTCATTTCTTCAACTCTCCGAAGACCAGAAGACGCACGGTCTATGACTGATACCTGCAGCGGCGGAGCAGACCCGACCGTGAAATATGGTCTGCGTCATACAGGTCGACGCTCGAAGGAAAGCAAAATGTGATCGGCAAGCATGCGGATCCCCGGGCACTTCCCGGCGACCGAGTCCCCCTGCTCGGCCAGGCGCAACAGATGCGGGAACTCCCGCGACCACTGCTCACAGTAACTCGGTGGCACGAAGACCCCGACACCATACATGGATGTCAACCGGAAGTGCGGCGCGAACGCTCGCGCCAGCGAGCGTACGGAGGGATACGTGACGCGGACGGCCGGACCATTTCCGAGTTTGGCAATCACTCCGTTTCGGCGCAATCGGCGAAGCGCTTTATCAGGATCCCGCCGTACGAGATAGAAAATCACTTCCCACAGGCAAAATGGCCCCATCCAGCAGAGCAAGGCAATTGCGCCGGGACGAAGCAATCGGGCCAGGGTCGATGCCAAATCTGCTGGATCGCGCACACAATTCAGCGCGCCGAAATTAGAGAAGGCGCCATCGAATAATCCATTGCCGGCCAAGTCATTGAGGTTTTCTGCGGCCAGTAAGCGTGCGTCGACAAGAGCTTGCTTTTGATGGCGTTCCACCCTTCGAGCGGTCAGTTGGATCATGCGTTGAGAGTTGTCGCAGGCTGTGACCGCCACTCCGCGATCCGCGAGGTGACACGCATCGACCCCGGTACCGCAACCGATCTCAAGCACCCGGTCTCCCGAAGTGAATGTCTTGTCCAACTGCTTCCACACCACAGCGCGTTGAGCGCGGCCGATGGATGAATTCGTAAACGCATCATCGTAGACATCGGCGATCGAGTCGAAGGGAGCTGAATATGCGGGTGTCGCCACAATTTCCACCGAGTTCACGCCTCGACCTCGTTCGCGGTTGTCAGCAGTCCAACGCGGGCATCTACGATCTCTTGCTCGAGGGCTTTTGCGGCGCCCGCATCGGCGACCGAATTACGCCGCAGGCGCTCAAGTTCGACCTCGCTGCGCAGCACCCGGTCCGCAAAGCCGTAGAAGCGGCGTGAGTGTCGACCGCGAATCTGCACTTCTCGATCGGAACCGAGGGCCCACGGTTTTAAGGGTTGGATTCGGCTATCCACATCCGTGAAGTAAGGAGTGCCCTTGATGGGATAGGCAACTGTGGTAAAGAAAATGTCAGGCTCAGATCGCTTCACGTGTTGAATCGTGGCCTCGATGTCGGACAGGTCTTCGCCCTCATAGCCCCACATCAAAAACATCCCCGTCTGAATGCCAGCGGACCGACACAGGGAGATTGCCGTCTGAACCTCCTCGACGGTCACCCCGCGCTCCATCGCATCGAGGATCCGCTGAGACCCGCTCTCCGACCCGATCCACACCCGGAAGCAGCCCATTTCGGCCAGCAATTGCGCAACCTTGGGATTGAGCCGATCCGCTCGGGTGATGCATTCGAACGGCAGTTTGAGGCCGCGACGCGCGAGCTCTGCGGCATATTCCGACAGCCAACCGTGATGGATTGTGAACACGTCGTCTGCCATCCATGCCATCTCTGGACTGTAGCGGCCAATCAACCACTCGAGTTCGTCGGCGACGGAACTGGGCTTTCTACGGCGGTGAGTCTTGCCAAACACTTCGTGACTGCACCAACGACAGTGGTAAGGACAGCCCCGCGCAGTAATCAGTGAGACCGACCCTTGTCCGTGATGTTTCCGCCAGGCGGCCAAGTATTGACCGTAGTCGATCGTCTCCAGGGCCGGCCACGGCTGCGCATCGATGTCCTTGATCTGCTGACGGGGCTTCGTGCGAATAACCGATCCATCGCGACTTCTGAAGGCAATACCGTCAACCTGCTGGAGTGCTTCGGTGGTGACGCTCCCACCGAGAAGTGGAATCAGTTCTTCGAGAGTCAACTCGCCCTCGCCGATCACGACGATATCGGCACCCGCATTGAGATATTCCTGGGCGTAGGCTCCCGGCTCCGGACCACCAACTACGGTCTGCCATCCGGCCGCTTTTGCCGCTGCCAGGATCTCGACGACGTTGCGCCTCGTCATCAGATTGGCATACACGCCCAGAACTGACGGTGGGCCTTGATTCAGGACTTGGAAGAGTTGCTGCCGTGAAGAAAACGTCGAGTCGAAGACGTCGACACTAAATCCCTTGTGTCGCAAATGCGAGCAGATGTAAAGGATCCCCAAGGGAGGATAGGGCCGCATAATCTGCAGCTCCTTGGGATCCTCGTAAACGAAATACCCGTGTGTGAGAAGTAGATCCATTTGACTCGATTCGTGGTGCGCACGCTCTCATCCGCTCGTGGCGCAAGCCGCGGGTTGGAGTTGCACCAGTCTTCCGTCGATCGCTCTCGGAAGCACGGTGGGACGGGGATTCCGGCTGGTGCTCTCCAGTTGTTCAACCTTCCGCCAAAGATCTTCGGCCAGACGAGCGGTAGCCCGCTCCACCTCGACCTCGCCACTCCCCGCCGAATTCCAGGAGTCGACCTTGGCATGAAGTGCGTCGTGCAACGCGCGATAGAAACTGTCGTTATAGGCGCCCTGGAACATCAGGCACAAATCTTCGCTATCGGACCAATTCGTCTTCGCACCCAATTGCGCGTGCACACGCTCGAAGAACACTGTGCCTGGCAAAGGATAGGAGACTGAGACGCCAATGTCGTCGGGACGAGTCTCGTTTACCAAGGCAACCGTCTTGCGAATATCGTCCCAGGTCTCGCCGGGATACCCGAACTGGAGGAAATAGCACGCACGAATTCCGGCCTGCCGCAAATTTTCCCGCGCCCGGGCAATCTGCTCAACCCGCGTGCCTTTATCCATTGCGTCCAGGATTTTTTGGGAACCCGACTCGGCGCCCATCCAAACTTCTTCACAGCCAGCCCGGCGAAGAGCGCGTACGTTGCTGGCGGTCATCAGGTCTACCCGTGTTTGCACTTTAAAAGGCAGCGCCGCATCCAGTTGCTCTACCTCATCGGCGAGTTCATGCAGCCAGCGCGAGCGCAACCCGAAGATGTCGTCTGCAAACCACAGATGCTCGGCTCCATATTCGTATTTCAAGCTGCGCATCTCTTGCGCCACACTGCGCGGTGAGCGAACGGCGAAGGAGTCTCCGTAGATCGGTTTTGCACACCAATTGCAACGGTAAGGACAACCCCGGCTGGCCACTACATTCAATGAGAAGCGCTGATGGGTCTTTTTCCAGGCATCGCGATACGGACCGATGTCGATCAAGTCGCGAGCCGGGCTCGGCACTTGATCAAGATCCCGCCGCAAGGGGCGAGGAGTTGTCTGGATCACGTTCGCGCCGCACTCTCCCAGATAGGAGAGCCCTGCAACCCGCGATAGCTCATTGATTCGTCCATCCAGGATGCAGCGAGTTGCCTCCAGCAGAGTCTCTTCCGCCTCTCCGGTCAGGACGCAGTCAAACCCATTCTGCAAGTACTCGAGCGCGTGATCCGAAGCGTCCGACCCATTTACCAGGACGGTCGCGTGCGTCCCATGGGAGAGACCAGCCATCTGAAACGCTACCTCTCGCATGCGGGTGAGGCACATCTTGGAGAGAAAATTGAAGTTGTCCTCGTAGACCACGACGATGCGTGGACGATGCCGTTCAAGGGCGACCCCAAATGCCTGCGCGGGGTCGGTAAGCATGGTATCGAAGACAGCAACCGAGAAGCCCGCACTTCTCAGGACCGCTGCTGCGTATAAAGTTCCGAGCGGCGGATACGGCTGCATTTTGCGCGCCTGTTTCCGGTCGTAGTACAGGTGGTAGGAGTGCGTCAGCAGAATGTCCACGTTCGTTTGGGGCCTCATGGTTGGTGGCTCAGCACACTTCCTGGGTGCGTTCCCGAAGCACTTGGCCGGTTAGCAGCGAGCGTCGAGTGGCCAACCTCTCGACGCCGCGCGACACCCACAGCTCCCACGGAAACGAATATCGGTTCTTGCTAATCCGCCAGCGAATCGGTGCTCCCAACGCCTTGCGGACACCGCGGCGCAGCCACGGAACCGGCCGCGTCGCCTTTCGGAGTTGATTGTTCAGCAGGAAGTATTCGAGGCTGCGCCGCAATCTGCGCAATTCTTCCCCCTGCAGCCAGGGGAGCACATTGACCCCAAGGCCCAGAGTCTCCCATTCCCGCAACGATTGAGGCTCACGCACTCCCATTTCTCTAAGTTGCGGCCAGATGGGTATGCCAGGATAGGGCGTGAAGATGTTAGGAGAGAAGCTGATATTCCAGTGCTGTTTCGCGATGTCACTCATGACGCGAAACGTCAGTTGGCGATCGGCTTCAGTTTCTCCCGGGTAACCGAAAATAATATTGAAGACGACAGGAATCCCGGCAAGTTCGGTCTTGCGCGCCGTTTCCACCATTTGTTCCACCCGCTGGAACCGTTTGTTCATTAACTGAAGAACATCGAGAGAAGCGGATTCGGTTCCAAAACCGATATGGCTTACTCCACTCTCGGCGAGAAGACGGACCTCATCCTCAGTCATGCGAGCTACGAAATCGGTGGAGGTTTGAAAGTCCCAGCGAAACTGGAGACGGCTATCGATGATCCCGCGGGCAATCGCGGTCGCTCGCTTGCGATCGACTAGAAAATTCGAATCGAAGAAGGGAACGTGCTCGATCCGGTAGCGCGGAACCAGATCTGCCAGGTCACTCACAACCCTCTCCGCACGATATGCGTTAAACCGTCGCTTGTAAAAAACCTGATCTGTACAATAGTTGCATTGGTAGGGGCATCCCACGCTGCTCGTGTAAGAGAGTTGGCGGATGCCGGACACCCTAGCATAGATGGCATGATCGACGAGGTCATAGGCCGGCGCCGGCAGATCGTTAATGTTGGTAACAGGCCGCTCCGCCTCGTGAATGAATTCGTCTCCATCCTTGAAAGATAGGCCGCGAATTCCATGCCATGTTCGCCCGTCAGCGATCCGCTCAATCAATTCTAGAAACGTGAGCTCTCCCTGGGCCCGCACGACTGCATCGACGAAAGGCTCCCGGAGGGTTTGCGCTACCGCCAAGCTCGGGTGCCATCCGCCCAGCACAACCGGCAGGCCAGGATGGGAACGCTTGACAGCCCGCGCAACTCGAATAGCGGCCGTGATCATCGGCCCTGTGAGAAGAGAGATCCCCATGCAGAGAGCATCCGCCGCCTCGCGCAGGATCTCGCTCTCGTAGTCGGGAGCCACCAGGTTGTCAATGATCCGAACCTGGAATCCCGCTCGGACCAGAGGAGCAGCCAGACAAAGCAAGGGTAGAGGGGCGCCTAACGGAGGTCCGTCATACGGAGGGTAGAAGAGGACGACTTTATTCTTCCGCTTCAACTCATGACCTCAGGTTGCAGGGCGAGAGACAGCTGCAACTTCGCCCATACGCTGCCGGCCGTCTTGGTGCAGATTGCTGTGGATTCTAGGTGGGGACGTAGACGGGGATTGTCATTAACCTGTCAAAGTTCTGTCAAAGGACAACATGATCGCATAGCGCGCAATTGATAATTTGCATAACGATGACAATCTCGTGACAAGCTCGATCCAAGGCGGTTGCTATCGTTGCCTCTCTCTTGGATAGAGATGCCGAATCGACCGCTGGATATCAACCGCGGTCACACAATCCTGGTTCAAAGGAATCTAAGGTGCGAACGTCCAGGAAGATTGTCTTTTTCGTAGCTTCCTTCTCCAGCGTCGAAGCAACCGCCCCACTAGGAATTCTGGCGATCGCCACGCCGCTTCTGCGCGCCGGTTATCAAGTCCGGGTCATCGATTCGAGCATCACTCCTGATTATTTGAAGACCATCTTGCATGAGGTGAAGGATGCTCTGTGCCTGGGTATTTCGCTGGTCACCGGCCCCATGATTCGGGAAACGGTCGAGGTCGCAAGGGCAGTCAAGCAATGGGATCCGGAATTCCCCGTGGTTCTCGGAGGCTGGCACCCGTCCCTGCTACCGAGTCAAACCCTCGAAGCAAACTATGTCGACATTGTCGTACGCGGCCAAGGCGAAGAAAGCATGCTGGAAGTGGCGGAGCGGCTCGCGCTCAACGAACCCCTGGACGACGTTGCCGGCATCGGATTCAAACGCGATGGCAAGCTCTGGTTCACCCCCGAACGGGCGCTCAAGACGCTAGACCAGATGCCGCCCAAGGCATACCACATTGCTGATTTTGACGCTTATGAGCGGCTCTGTGGTCGACGCTGGGCCATGTATGTCTCCAGTCTGGCCTGCCCCTTCAACTGTTCTTATTGCACGAACGCCGGTGTATACGGCCGGAAGTGGAATGCCTTGCCGGTCGAGCAGGTTGTCCAGGAAACGATGGACCTCACGCGTCGATACAACTTGGAACTGCTATGGATGGCCGATGACAATTTCCTGGTCGATCTCAAGCGTGCTCTTGAGATTGCAGAAGGTCTGGTTCGCGCAGGGGCTCGTTTTAAGTGGAGCGTCCAGGCAACTACCAACCTGACCGCGCGTCTGACTGTCGATGAGCTGTCACTGCTGCGGCGTTCGGGCCTCCATCAGATCTGCCAGGGGATCGAAACTGCGTCACCGACAGTGATGAAGTTGATGAACAAGGATTTTCAGGTCCTCGAGGACATCTACGAGTCGACCGCGCGATGCATCCGGGCAGACGTTATTCCATCCTTCAACATTATCTTCGGATATCCGGGAGAGGGCGAGAAAGAGCGCCGTGAAACGGTCGGCTTCATGATGGATGTGTGTCGTAAATTTCCTGGTGCCGAATTCTGGACCAATATCTTTACCCCGTATCCTGGCTCACCCGTTTTTCATCAAGCGGAAAAGCTGGGGATTGAGGTCCCCAAATCGCTCGAGGGATGGGTGGATTACTTCCCGCGGTACACCATGCTGCCGTGGCTGAAGGGCAGCGAGCATCACCGGGTCCAGGTGATGCGCGACTATCTGCGCATCGCTTTTGACCGCGCTCCCATCGCGGCCAATGGACCCGGCAGGTTGGCGAAAGCCGTTCAGCATCTCACCGCCGTTCCAGCGCGCTGGCGACTGGATCATGACTTCTACGGATTTCCGGTGGAATTGTGGGTAAATCGCACGCTGAAGAACTTAGTCACGCTGCCCAAGCCGAGCGTGGACGCCAAGCAAATGGGACCCGACGCCGCTCCGAGTTGCAGCTGAGCCATCCATGCTGATCTGAGTGCTTGAATTCCAAGTGCATGATTGTTTTTTACAACCCGAAAGCGACCAGGCCACGTAATCGCCGGTTCCCTCTTTCGATCCTGGCAATGGCGGCAATGCTGGAAGGCCGGGAAGAATATGCGATCGTGGATGGCAATCTGGATCCGCATCCCACGGAAAGTCTGGTTGCGCTCGTCCGCCAACACAAGGTCGAGCTCCTGGCGGTGACCGTCATGCCAGGGCCCCAGACCGTCGGTGCAGTCGCAAGTTGCCGGGAAGTTCGGTTAAGGTTTCCGAGCCTGCCGATCGTCTGGGGCGGCTACTTCGCTTCCAATTACACCGCGGCCGCCCTCAATGCGACCTATGTGGACTATGCGGTACGCGGTCAAGGCGAGCATACCTTCATCGAGTTGCTGGAGGCTGTGCGCGATCAACGGGATCTTTCTACGATCGCCGGATTATCGTACAAAGATCGCGATGGGACTGTTCGCCACAATCCCGAACGGCCGATGCGCGTGCTCGATGACTTTCCCTGGTTCCCATATCACAGGCTCCCGGTCGAGAAATATCTGCTCCCAACCTTCTTAGGCAGACGCACCGCGGTTCATCAAGCCAGCATCGGCTGTCCGTATCGGTGCAATTTTTGCGGAGTCGTTACCTTTTCCGGCAGCCGCGAAAAAATGGAATCGCCCGCCCGCACCGAGAATATCCTGAGGCATCTGTGTCAGGCCTATGGCGCGGATGCCGTGCAGTTCTACGATAACAATTTCTTCCTACGCGAGGATCACACTCGCGAACTTGCCGACCGGCTCGCACCCCTCGGAATGCGCTGGTGGTGCGAGGGGCGTGCCGACATCATGATGAAGTATTCGGATACCACCTTTGAAGCGATTCGACGCGCGGGTTGCGCGATGATTTTCTTCGGCGCCGAGTCAGGCTCGAACGAAGTGCTCAAGGAGATGAACAAAGATCTGAGAGCGGAAGATACGCTGGCGCTTGCTTCGCGTATCCGGCGTTTTGGCATCGTCCCCGAATTCTCGATTATTTTCGGAAATCCGAACGACCCGGAAGGCGATACGACGGACTGCATCCGCTTCATTCGCCAGCTCAAGCGGCTGAATCCAAACGCAGAAATCGTTGTCGAACACTACACGCCGGTTCCACAACGAACGCGGATGTACGGCGGAGTCGACGACACGTTCCAATTTCCGAGCACGCCTGACGAGTGGGCGACGGATCGTTGGCAACGCTTCGCTACCCAGAAAGATCCGCGCACTCCCTGGCTTAAACCACGAACGAAGAGGCTGATCGATAACTTTGAATTAGTTGTTTCCTCGCGCTGGCCCACCGTGCAGGATCTTCGCCTGCCGGCGTGGGGACGCCTCGCGCTCCAAACACTCAGCGGCTGGCGCTATCGCCTGGGCATTTATGCTGCGCCGTTCGAATTGAGATGGGCACAGCAATTCATCTCCTTGCGCAAGCCAAAGGAAGAGAGCCTTTGAGGCTATCAAATCAGGTTCAGGGTATGCGACGGGAGGTTCTTCCAACGAAGCTGGTGGGCCCTGCCGAAGGGTACGGGCGTTGGGCATCGACCTACGACCGGACGCCAAATCCGCTGCTCGCTCGCGAAGAGAGGTACGTGATTCCCCGCCTTCCGGATCTCAGTGGCATGGATGCCATCGATGTCGCTTGCGGAACGGGCCGTTGGCTGGCGTACTTGTTGGCACGTGGTGTTCATTCCGGGATCGGCCTTGACACATCCAGCGCGATGCTTCGGGCGGCTGGAGGCAAGGAGAGGGTGCGAGGCCGATTGGTACAAGCTGACTGTCTTCATCTGCCATTTGGCGCAGCGAGTTTCGATTTTGCAATTTGCTCCTTCGCTGTGGGGCATTTTCAAAATGTTGGGCTTCTGCTTCGTGAACTCGCTAGGATCCTGAAACCCGGCAGCCGCCTCATCGTAACTGATCTCCATCCGGCAGCATACGCGATCGGGTGGCGCACTGGTTTTCGCGATGAACTGGGCCCGGCTCAAATCGAGACCCACTTGTGCTCTATGAATGAGATGGAGTCGGTCTCTTCAAAGATCGGCTTCGACCGTCTTGCCTACGCGGAGTTGTGCATCGAAGCGGCGGAGAAGCCGATCTTTCAAGCCGCAAATAAAAGAGAACTGTTTGACGAGGTTATCGATAAACCCGCCATTTTCGTTCTTGAGCTCAAACGCATTGCGTCGGTCGAGCCGGACACCGTGCCCGAGGAACCGTCAGCCTGACTCACGCGTGGGCCCAGCCGGTCCGCACTCAAATCTGGTGAACGCTCGGAGCCGCGAGCAAACAACAGATGGTTGAAGTGGCGCAAAAACCGCTTGGCACGCTTGCGCCTGGGATCCATCCCGCGAGGCTGCGACTCGCCCAGCGGGCTCTCGTCTTCGTCGCCTTCCTATTCTTTCTTCTGACTGCATTCCGCGCTGGGTGGATCCACTTCGAAACTGATTTTGGAAATTACTACACGGCTGCGGTACTCGTCCGCACCAAGCAACCCCTGCGAAACTATTACGACTGGACCTGGTTCGCTCGACAAATGAACTTTGCGGGCATTGAGGGACACATCGGCGCATACGCGTCACAAACGCCCCTTACCATGCTGCCCCTGCTGCCCATAAGCGGCCTTCCGCCGCAGATTGCCAAGCGCGCCTGGTTGACGACGAACCTGATCCTTCTACTCATCACTGTGTTTCTTCTGGTACGCATTACGTCTCTCTCAGTAGAGACGGTGTCTCTGCTGGCGTTTTGCGGTTTTTATTCGTTACGGACCAACTTCCTCTATGGCCAATACTATGTTTTCCTGCTTTTCCTGCTGACGCTGGCGTACTTTTTGCTGGTCCGTGGCGGATCAATTGCATCCGGCTGTGTCGCGGGCATTGCGTTTGTGCTTAAGCTCTACGCCGGCCCGCTTTTGCTGTACTTTGCCGCTCTGCGGAATCGGAAAGCGACCGCGGCAATGTTGGCGACGATACTATGTTCTTCCGTCCTCGCAATATCGCTTTTCGGATGGCGTGACGTTGAGTTCTACGGCACACACATTCTCACGCGATCCCTGGAAGGCGGATCGATTGACCCGTATGACGCGGGCAACCCTACCATATCCACGCTGCTCCACCGCCTGCTGCGCGAAGAACCCGAATTGAATCCGCATCCTGTAGCCGATAATCCCGAACTGTTCTTCTTTCTGCGAACGTTTGTGAATCTGGCCATCCTGATCGTGATTACCGCTGCAGTGAGCAGTGCGGGAATCAGCAAGTCGCATTGCGGATTCGCCTGCTTCGTGGTGGCCACTCTGTTATTGTCGACCAACGTCGGTTCGTATACCTACATTATCCTGCTGCTGCCGGTGGCGTTGCTGTGGCAAGAATCGACGTCTGCTGAACGTCTGGGGCTTCTTGCTTTGTACTTCTTGCTAACCGCGCCAGTTCCTCTGGGGTGGCTCTTCCCGAAGTTGTGGTTGCTGGTAGTGCTGATGTGGTACGCGGGACGCACTTACTGGAGAATCCTTCCCATCCGCCCGATTGCCGCTTTATTGATTGTCGCCGCGGGCTTCGCGTGGCTCGACGCGCGCTCGCGCCTGCGGTCGTACTCACAAGAACCGGGACGTCGCTTTAAGAATGTCGCCAGGCAGAGGGGCGCCGTTTTCTCTGCGTTCCCTGTTCCGCTGCACTCGGGACTGTTCTTTCAATCGATTGCACGAGGCCGTTACGTCTTGGCATGGTTCCACGACGGCCGCATTGAGAATCTCTTTTTCGACGGGCAGGCTCTACACCCGAGGGCCTTAACCTCTGACGGCCCGATCATCTTCGATTTTGTGGCTCATCGAACGTCTACCCCACTGGAGTTCGATCCGGTGCATGGAATGGTCAGTCGGCCGGTTGCTACAGAAGCCCAGGAATCAACTCAAGCTACGACTTCACCCGATGGAAAATGGATCGCGTATACGGCAGACTCGCATGGGTGGGAGCAGGTATGGATCCGTCCGGCTACAGGTGGGAGTGGCACGAGGTTGACTGGGGGAAACTGCAGCAGTACGTCACCGGCTTGGGAGCCGGATTCGGAGGCCATCGTCTTTGCCAGCGATTGTGACCGCGCTCCAGGCCTGCCTGCCCTCTATCGAGCAGTGGTTGACGTCGCTTCTACTCGATAGCATCTTCGTTCGCGGGACGCCCGCCGTTGTTTGTGCCGGCAACTAACTCGCGCATGCACGCGACCGCCGAATCGAGTTGCTGATAACGAAACTCGAAAAGTTCTGCCGTGAGTATCCTGTGCAAGGCGGCTCTTTGAGCCGCACGAACGTCCTCCTCTCCAAAGCAGATCGTCTGATTGAGTCGCTGCTGGGCAGTGTCAGACGAATAGGGAAGCAGGCGAGGCGGTCCAGGTCCCCGCCGATTCAGGAAGAGGACATAGTCAATGGATGTTTGCAGGGAAGTTTTGAGTGTTGGAAGATTGCGTGTCGGTAACTCAATTGCGAGTTCACCATCAAGTCCGCGGATGAGTTCCCGGGCACCCAGTTCAGGGAACAGTCGTGGCGCGTCCGCCCGGAAGCGTACTTGATACGGATTTCCAATGATCACACGGTCACCGTGGTTTCGAAAAATCGAAGCACCGTCGTCAGAAACTAACGTCCAACCTTGTCGGGCACAAGCGAAAGCCAGCGAGGATTTTCCGGCTCCGGCATCTCCACAGAGCAACACTCCGCGTCCGTTCCAGGCTACGCAGGCGGCATGAAGGGACGTCAGGTAGAGAGATTCGAGCGTGGTCAGTAGTGTGCCTTCCAGAAAGTGATAGCGAAAGTACGAGTGATTCCTGACGGCGGTTTGCGTAGCCCATCCAAACGCAATTCCTCGATTTAGGTCCGCAATTGAGAAATTCGCGTGGTCTGCGATGATCGATAGCAAATGGCCTCGTGCCCGAAACACCGGCAGCGGCGGTCGCTCTGCAGCTCCGTCGTCAGCAACCGCCATGTTAAAGGTGACAGCAGGCTCCGAGAAAAGGCACGGAAAAGCCCCCCAACTCTGTTTCGCACAGTCCAGCACTTCCTCGGAGTTGGTCGAGATCTCCACAGACAAGCCGAAAGGGTGAAACAAGGCGTGCAGTGGCAGCGGTAGATCGCACAGCAAGGGATCGAATGGAAAGGCGTTCGCGGCCTGAATTAGATTCACGGTTTCACTGCCTTGGTTCATATTCCGATCTCTGGTCCGGTTCTTCCGTTTCTAAGCTTGGGCCTTGAACTCACGGGCCGACCACCACAGCCGCAGTCCGTGCCAAAGGGTGACCGGAAGCAAGCGTGCGTGCAAGGGCAGTCTTGAAGTCCCATAAGCGGCACGACGAAGGAGCCGCTGAAAAAAAGCAGGTTGTGAGACCGTTCCATCGTCGGTTATTGCCACCATCTCCGGATCAGTTTGGAGTTTCATGGGTATGAGCACCCGAAGGCCGACTGCAATTTTCTCCCGGGCGGAGTCTATCAGCGCCAAGTGCAACCAGAGTGCATCCTTAGTCAGATTCTCCAGTGGATTCAAGAATGAGTCTGCAGAATGAACAATCCATTTCTCGATGAATCCGGGGAGTTGTTTGATGTGGTCCGCGACTTGTGGCGCTACATCGCACGCGAAGTACTGAACGGCGAGCCGGAAGGCTATGGCCTGCCACTGGCGCAGCGGGCCATCATGCAGTTCAATCCATTGTTGCCAAAAGTGCTTGTTGTCTACGTTTCGGTCCAGGAACCGAGCCAATTCGTAAACCTTGTGAAGTAATAGACCATGATTCACAAGATCGCGGAGGACTTGAAGCGCCGAAAACCCAAGGTTATCTACCCAATGAAGGGCCGGAAAATCGATTCCTTCGACGCGTCTCACTTGACGGCGGGACCAGAATGATTCCAGACTCGAGGGGCCAAAGCGTAATCTCTCGCGGTTCCAGAGACGATGGTGGAGTTCCACCATGGGTGGGATGTCAGGATCGTAGTAGTTGCCTTTCCATTGCCAACCACCCTCACGGATCATGATGGGAAGATGATCTGCGAAAGAATTTGTGGGCACTTCCTTGTAGCCCAGGCCAATAAGAAGGTCCCGTGCCTGAAAAATGGACTCAGGGGGACAATAGAAATCGATGTCGGATTGCAGCCGGAGCCTCAGGTCTTCCGAGTAATCGGGCCACTGAGAAAACCCTTTTAGGACGATGTGATTCACGCCTGCTTTCCGAAAGGCATACGCCATCTCGCCGTAGGCGGCTTTGATTCGTTCGAAACGCCGGCTATTGTCCGAAAGGTTCTTGGCTAATCTCTGGCGAACCCAACCGGGAGCGAAATCACGTGCCCGCGCGGCCAGGTAGAGCGTCAAATGCGTGGAGTCAGTGTAGGCCAATAGCGCATGCCACGTTGCATCATCAAGCGAACCCAGCTCCTCCGCACGCCCGCCGTTGAGTCTGAGCGCCGACAGGACTGCCCCGATGTGTCGTGGAGGTTTCGACATTGGTCCTTCGTCGATTTCAGAGACCGAGGCTAAGGAGACAGGAGAGAGTGTGTGTCAACCTGCTGTCAACTTTCTGTAAACATTTCACTGCACGAATCGCTTTTTGCATTGAGGATCAAAGACGGCAACGAAAAACTAACGTTGCTGTGACCCTTCCGTGACAACTCGCAGTCTGGCTCACTTCTATGCTTAATGACGAATTCGATTGGACGCAAAAGCTTTGAGGTCAGCGGTGTAGCGGCGCGTCGTTCAGCCTCGTGGGAGCCCGAAAGATGGATTCTGAAAGCAGACATAAGTTTCGCTCGCAATTGGTCCCAGTCCTGTCGATCCTCCTTCTTCAGTCACTCAGCTTTAGCCAGAACAGTCCGGCAACAGGTCCGACTGCCGATACCGTCGGTGTGACTTTCGTCGACGGTTCGACATCACAGGTAGTCGTCGAGCGGGATGGAAAGAAATACCTTGTCGACCTCTCGACTCACGCGATCCGTCAAATGGACGGTGCAGGAGCGGGCGGGTTCAGTTCTTCGGTCTCAGCCAGCGATCCTTCCCAGGCTGCCCCGGCGGCTCAGCCGAAAGAAGTCCCTCACGTCTACAAGCCTGGAGATGACCTGGTCTACTCCGTGCCTACGGGGCGCAGACTGGACCGGCACGGACTCTACATCAACTTCGCCCACCGTTTTCCCTATCAAGCAGTTTTCTCTGGACCAGCACGGGGTGCCATTCTCGGAGGGCTGGATTCCTTTTCGGTTTCCTCGTTTGGCGTACGCTTCGGGGTCACTTCGAGGCTATTTGTCAGCGCATATCGCTCTCCGAGCATCATTGGACGCCCAATCGAGTTGATGGCGGGTTACACGCTCTTGGACGAGAACGCTGGGAATCCCCTGAATGCCTCAGTGCGATTTTCCGTGGATGGGCAAAATGACTTTACGCGCAATTTCACGGAAAATTTCGAACTCACGCTATCAAAAAGCCTGACACACCGCGCGCAGCTATATGCGGTTCCGACCTTCTCTCTGCACAATCGTCCGTTGCTGGCGAACAATGGGTCCATAACGGATGCCCCGCCTTACCAGTCCTGTTCGGCGCCGCTGGCAGCGGGAATTGACCCGTCCTTCAACGCGAAACCTTGCGCCGACACCTTCTCGCTGGGCGTCGCGCTCGCGGTGGACGTTCGCCCTACCGTGGCGCTCATCGCGGAGACAATCCCCACCCTGGTAAATGGTACCGATTTGGGGATCCACAGGCCGGAATATGCTTTTGGCATTCAGAAGAAGATTTGGAGGCACGCTTTCACGTTTGGCTTTTCCAATGGCCCGGGCACGCTCGTCTCATCGAGGGCGGGAACGCGCGCGACCTTTGTGCAACAGTCTACCGCCGATAAGCCTTCCGGGATGTTTGTCGGATTCGATCTAACAAGGCAGATTTTCTGAGATGAGAATCTGCCACAAATTCAACCAGGTTCTGGGAGTCATTACAAAAAAACAACAAGAAAGTGACAGGGCCCTGACCCATTGTGGAATTGCAGCATCGTAGTGTTGGTATTCGAGCGAATTACACCGCTGGATGCTGGCGGCGACGCGACCGTCATTAATTTGAGTATAGGAACGTGAACGCTATGAATCGACGCGGCATTTTTCTGGCGTTGCTATCGGCAATGATGCTTGTAGCAACAGGCGCAGTTTCTCAATCAAATAATGGCGCCCAGTCTTTCACCGGAGAGATCATGGACAATCTCTGCGCGAAAGAAAAGACCCATTCAAAGATGATGGAAGAAATGAAAAGCATGGGGAGTGACCCGGCGGTCTGCACCAGGAAGTGTATTCAGCTGGGGGGAAAGTACGTCCTGTATGACCGGGAGAAAGACAGTGTTTACGCTTTGGCCGATCAGGATAAGGCTGAGCCGTTTGCAGGGAAAGTAGTCCACATCTCAGGAACTCTCGACAAGAAGAAAATCAAAATCGACAAAATCGAGGCTGCCGATTCAGCAAGCCGCAAGTGAGCAAGGATTTCCCATAGGATCGCCTCGTGCGGATGCGAGCGGAAATCCGGATATTTGCTTTGGCGCTGGTCGCCACGAGCGTTGTCTCGTCCGTACTATTCTTGAGATCCGGTCTTGCGAATACCCGTGAGGATCCTCCGCAGAAGGGAAAGGATATTTTCACGCCTGCGCATGCAACCCTCCTCGACGCCCTAAAGGATTTCGCCGATTGGCGAGCCGAGCCTGTCCAGCCGATCGCTTTCACTCACAAAAAGCATGCCGAGAATCAAGTCGTTTGTACGGCCTGCCACAAGGGCGTAAACCAGGGTCCGGTTGCGGGACTTCCAAGCGCCAAGGTCTGCATGCGCTGCCATGCGTTCTTTGCTACGGACCGCCCGGAGATTCAAAAGCTCACCAAGCTTGTCAACGCGGGCTTGGATGTGTCATGGCAGCGGGTCTATGGATTCAGCCCACCAGCGCACGTGAAGTTCAATCACGCGCCCCACGTTCGGGCGGGGATTGACTGCTCGAATTGCCATGGAGACGTTTCGAATATGACGGTCGCAGTTCGCGCTGTGAAGTTGAACATGGGCTTTTGTCTCCACTGCCATCGAGACAGAAAGGTATCGACCGATTGCGTTACCTGCCACTTTTGACGATGCCGTAGGGAATAGCGATGGAGCGAAGAGACTTTCTTAAAGTTACGGTCCTTACCGGGGCTACGGCCGCATTGGGTGGATGTGAGAAGCCGGTGCAGACGCTGGTGCGATTTCTGCCCGAGCAGGACCTCGTGCCCGGAGTGGCGGAGTGGAAGCCGAGTCTGTGCACCTTGTGTCCAGCCGGATGCGGCTTAATCGTCCGCATCATGCCCGGTGACGCCGAAGTGTTGCGCAATGGAAAGCCCGGTGTTGTTCAGATGAATCTTGCCAAAAAGTTGGAAGGGAATCCCGCGCACCCGATTAATCGGGGGAAGCTTTGCGCGCGCGGGCAGGCTGGACTGCAGCTCACTTATCATCCGGACCGGATCAGGAATCCGTTGAGGCGGTCCGGCCCGCGCGGGGCTGGCGCTTTCGAGGCGGTGACCTGGGATGAGGCAATGAATCAGGTAGTGGCAAAACTTCACGAACTGCAGTCCCAGAATCAGGCGGATGGGCTGCGCTTTCTGTCGGGGAGGCTGCGGGGGCAACGCGGCGGGCTTGTGCGGACGTTCCTCCGCGCTTTTGGCGCGCCGCCTGCTTTGACCTTTGATCCATTGGACGAACCCGTTCTGCGCCGGGCCAATGCTCTGAGTTTTGGGGTGGCGAAGTTACCGAGTTTCGACTTGGCATACGCCCGCTACGTGATTTCGTTCGGAGCAGACTTTCTCGGGACCTGGAACTCTCCGGTGGCGCAAGCAATCGGCTATGGCGAGATGCGTCAGGGACAGGCAGGCACGCGGGGGAATCTGGTCCAGGTTGAGCAGCGCATGTCCTATACCGGAGCCAATGCGGATGAGTGGATAGCCTCGCGCCCCGGTACAGAAGGAGCTTTTGCACTCAGCCTGGCGCACGTAATTCTCCGGGACAAGCTCCGGCCACTGAGTGATAGCGATGCGACGCGGTTGATTCCTGGCTGGCCCTCAGGTTTGTTGGACTATGCTCCAACGACCGTCGCCAATCTGATCGGAGTTCCCGCATCGCGCATCGAGCGTGTTGCTCGCGAGCTTGCTTCGCACCCACCGGCCGTGGTGATCATCGGTGGGGCGCCCTTGGCCCACAGCAACGGCTTGTTCAACGCGGTGGCGGCCAACGCCCTCAACTCCTTGCTGGGAAGCGTGGGGGGGAGGGGAGGGATCTACTTTTCGCCGCAGCTTCCAGTCGGGGAAGTTACCGACGCTTCTGAAAACGTTGTTAGCGGAGCACAACTCCCCGCCGAACTAAGCGCAGCAAAGCTCCTCATGCTGTGCGGGGCAAACCCAGTCTTTGCCGCTCCGCCGGGATGGAACATTTCCCAGGCTCTGGACAAGATCCCTTTCATCGTCAGCTTTGCCAGCTTTGTGGACGAGACGACGAGCCTCGCAGATCTCATTCTGCCCGACCACTCGCCGCTCGAATCATGGTTGGATGACATCCCCGAGAGCGGGTCACCGACAGCAATCGTTACTGTAGCGCCGCCAGTCGTCACGCCGCTGCACGACACCCGCGCAATGCCAGACGTGTTACTCGCAATTGCACATCAAGTGGGCGGCACTGTCGCCAAGGTGCTTCCCGCGGAAAACTTCGAACAAATGCTTCAATCAGCGATTGCGCCGTTGCAGAAGATCAGTCCGGACTCAGCTCTCGATCCCGATAAGTTCTGGGCGAAGGTACAGCAGCAAGGGGGTTGGTGGGCCGATGGCGTCAAGGCCCGACCAAGCGCTCCAACGCGGGAGAAGCCCTTACTAAATTCGACTTCGCCCAAATTCGAGGGTGATGCCGGCAAGTTTGCATTCTTTTTCCAGCCATACATCTCGCAGTCATTTCTGGATGGCGCTCTGGCGCACCTGCCTTGGATGCAGGAACTGCCCGACGTGCTTTCCACCGCGATGTGGGGGACATGGGTGGAGATGAATCCCAAGGCTGCAGCCGCATTGAACATTGAACAAGGCGATCTCGTGGAAGTCCGTTCGCAGGAAGGAAACTTACGGGCGCCGGTTCTGATTTCGCCGGGGATTGCTCCGGACCTGATTGCCATGCCGTTGGGGCAAGGACACAAGAGCCTGGGTCGGTACGCGCGTGATCGCGGGGCGAACCCAATGTCACTCGTTGCCCCGATCCAGGTGGATGAGGTGGGTTCATTGGCATGGGCCGCGACGCGAGTGGCAGTTTCAAAAGTAGGGAAGGCACAGCTGGCTATGTTCTCGGGAGGGCTTTTCGAACGGCCCTCCGAGTTGGAGCAGCGCTAGGAAAATCGAATGGCACATCGCTGGGGTATGGCAGTAGACCTCGACCGCTGTACAGGCTGTGAAGCCTGTGTGATCGCTTGCCGTGCCGAGAACAATATCCCCACCGTCGGAGAACAGCAGGCGCGCATGGGGCGAGCTCTGCATTGGATCCGCGTCGAACGCTATTACGAGGGAGAGTTTCCCGATGTCAAAGTTAAATTCCAACCCGTTTTCTGTCAGCAGTGTGATAACGCGCCTTGTGAGCCCGTCTGCCCGACCTACGCCAGCTACCACAATGCTGAAGGACTCAATGCGCAGGTGTACAACCGGTGCATTGGGACTCGCTATTGCGCGAACGCATGTCCATACACAGTCCGCTTTTTCAATTTCTTCAATCCGGTGTGGGACCGTCCCTTCCATCTGCAATTAAATCCCGATGTCTCTGTGCGGCAGGTGGGCGTCATGGAGAAATGCACCTTCTGTGTGCAGCGGATCAAGGCAGCCGAGATTCACGCCCATGAGGAGAAGCGTGAACTGAAGGACGAGGTGTTGCAGCCAGCCTGCGTACAGACCTGTGCTCCCAAGGCACTCGTGTTTGGAGATCTGAACGACCCTGAGAGCGAGGTATCCCGTTTACAGCGCTCACGTAGGGGAAGCAAATTGTTGGCAGAGCTGGGAACGAAACCAAAAGTGACTTACCTGCAACGTGACCAATGGAATGAAAAAGACGCCTGACCAGATTAATCAGGACTTGTTGCGGCCCGTTGTTCAGACTAGTCCGAGCTTCTTCCTCGCGTGCGGCATCTTGGGCGCAGTTGTTCTCGTGGGATGCTATGCCTGGGGATACCAGCTCTATCACGGTATTGGAGTCGCCGGGATCGGCCGGCCTGTGTTCTGGGGCTTCTACATTACAAATTTCGTATTTTGGATCGGCATCAGTCACGCCGGAACTCTGATCTCGGCGATCTTGCGATTGTCCAATGCGGGGTGGCGCCGTCCAATCACGCGTTGCGCCGAAGTGATTACGGTATTTTCCCTCTGCATCGGTGCGATGTTCCCGCTGATTCATCTGGGACGATCCTGGCTGTTCTTTTGGCTCTTCCCGTATCCGAGCGAGAGAGGCCTTTGGCCGAACTATCGTTCGCCGTTGCTCTGGGATTTCTTTGCGATTAATACCTACTTGATTGGAAGTGTCACGTTTCTCATCCTGCCCATCATTCCCGACATGGCGCTGGTGCGAGAGCGCTGTACCGGGTGGCGGAAAAGGCTCTACAACTTTCTATCCCTGGGCTGGCGTGGAACGCGTCGACAGTGGGCTTGCCTCGAAGTGGCAATGCACATTCTGGCGATTCTCATCATTCCGGTCGCCGTTTCAGTGCACAGCATTGTCTCCTGGGATTTTGCGATGACACCGGTGCCACTGTGGCATTCGACAATCTTCGCTCCCTACTTCGTAGCCGGCGCTATCTTCAGCGGAATCGCCGCGCTGATCATTGCCCTGGTCTTTTTGCGCCGATTTCTTCATCTCGAAGAATATCTGGAGGCGGTTTGTTTCGACAATTTAGGCAAGCTTCTGCTTCTGATGAGCCTGTTGTGGTTTTACTTTGTCTTCGCGGAGCGGCTGACCGTCTGGTATGGAAACGAATCGTCAGAGATCGCGGTCTTATGGCTGACTCAACGCGGAGCGTATCGTTGGCTATTTTGGCTGATGGTCGTGTGCAACCTTGGTATTCCTTTTCCGCTTCTGGCAATCAGGAAGTTGCGCACGATCACTGGTACCTGCATAGCGTCGATCGCGGTCGTGCTCGGAATGTGGGTGGAGCGCTACCTGATTATCGTTCCGTCCCTTTCTCGCAAATTCCTGCCCTATGCCTGGGGAAGTTACAAGCCGACGTGGGTGGAAATCACCATTACCGCCGCAACTTTCGCAGCCATGGCCTTGCTTTACGTTGGATTCGTGAAAGTCGTTCCGATCATTTCGATCTGGGAACTTAAAGTGGGAATGCGAGAAGAAGCCCGGATCCTCTCGGCCGCTAGCGAATCGGAATTGATCGGAGTGCGCTCTACGGCGAGCCCTCAAATCGCCGAAAGAATCGGTCTCGAACGGACATATCAGGCTAAGACATGAATCGGATGGATCCCATTGTTGCAACTTGTGCCGATCCTGCTTCCGCCCAGCGAGCGATCAAGGCCCTCGTGTCTGTTGGAGTAAAGGAGAATGAGATTACGGTAATCTCAGCTGTGCCTTTGGACGACTGGGATAGCGGTGACCATGAGAAGGCGTCCCTCATGCCGTGGCTGGTAGCCCTGGGTGCGATTCTCGGTGGCATCTCTGGATACCTGCTCGTAAGCTTGACGCAAGAAAGCTATCCCATCCACACCGGAGGCATGCCGGTCGTATCGCTTTGGACCGATGGAATCATCACGTACGAATTGACGATGCTGGGGGCAATTCTCAGCACACTGCTCGTTCTATTCTGGACAGCACCTCTGCTACGCTGGAAACATCCAGGCAACGGGATTGTTGAAGGCGAGAAGATAATCCTGGAGGTCGTACCGGCGGCAGCACAGCTCACCGAGCGCATAAAGCTTGTTTTGCAGCAGTGCGATCCTCAACCTCAAGCTCGCGCACCCGGCCCGGATATTCCCGGTCAATCGTCGGTCTAATGCGCGGTGCGTTTTGAGTTCGGCGCCAATTCGATATTCACGTTGTCAATGGTATTTGTCTTGGTGTCGAGGGTCCCCGTGATTTGCACCTTCTGGCCTGCGTAGTCTTCCATGCCCTCCTGGTTTTTGAGACGATAAACGTCATCTCCGGACCGGAGAACCCACTCCCCACCGCGCTGGACGCACGCTCTCGCGCAGGAAGCCGCATCCGCGCCCATGGTTTTCTTTTCAATCATTTCTTCATGCGATCGGCTCAAGGAGTGGACATTCATGGCGCACTGCGTGTCAGAGATCTCGCCGCGGAAGCTGGTCTTAACCGAACCAGCCACGCCGAAAGTAGTGCATGTCAGCAATAAGGCAACGATTCCAAGATGTTTCACGTTCATTCCGTATCTTTCTCCCCGGGCTCCGTCACCACCAGGGTGAAATTCATACCCTCGTGGGCGTCGCTGCAAATGACGGTGCACACTGCGGTGTAGCGGCCAGGCTGGACCGGAGCGGTTACGTGGAGTTCCTGAACCCCCGGCTGCAGGAAGAATCTCCAGCCAGGTACTGCATTGGAGTTCTTATCGAGGAGGGCGAGACCATGTACGCTGCCGTCCCGCGCCACCTGCTCGGCACGCGAGGCAGTGATGCGCAGGATCAGTGGCTCACCGGCCTTAACTTCGATCGTAGGTGCAACCTTTCGAGCCTGGCGATATCGGCTATCTTTGTCTGCGCTTAGTTCGATCATGCGCGGGTGCGCAGGGTCCAGGGTTTGGGAGTTCCCAACGAACCAGGCGACAACCAGAAAAACAGCCAGGGCGAGATGGAGACGGTAACGCATCAGTGAGTTATGTAATAGAGGAGGTATTTCACATCGTCTTCTGTGAGCATGGCGCGCACGCGCATGTGGCGAACTGCCGTCGCCATTGTGCGCGGCGGAAACTTGTGAGGCGGCTGATGACACCGTGCGCAGTTCGTCCGGTAGCGTTTTTCGCCTTCGATCATCCATTGCTGATCCGACTCATTTGGCGAAACCACGGAGTTGACGGACGCGGGCTTTGCTGGTTTTGTCGCGGAGCCAGCCAATGCGAGCGCTGCCGCACCAAAGCTCAAGACTGCCACGCCGATTCGGAAGATGTTCATGGTTCGCGTCCCAGGGGCAGGACGAATCGATACGTCATCCCGATTGTCCAGATGTTGCTGTCGCCAGTCGCGACGAAGGTGCGCCCGTAGCTCGCCAGCACTTTCCAACCGTCATTCAAGTAGTAATTCAGCCCCCATTCTGCTCGTTGCATCGAGGTCGAAGGGAGGCTCGCATTGATCCCCGGAACACTGCCCGAGTCAAAAATCTGTGCACGCCCTACCAACTGAGTCCGGCGCAAGACTGACGACGGGGCGTTGCGGAGACGGTATGCGCCCTCGATCCACAGGCCATTCCCCTCCGCCCGCGAGTATGCACCCTCGGCTCGAAGATCAAGCGGGATGCGCGTCGGCTGCCACTGAAGGTGGAAGCCGTACCGGCTCAAGCGCGCATCCTGGAGTTGATGTTGCACGCTCATACCAACCTCCATTCGTTCCCGCGGGAGGAAAACCCCCGCACGGGCTCCGACATGCCGTTCGGACTCGAAGTGATCCGCGTTTGACAGCGTAGAGAAATAAACCGCATAGTTCAGCGTCAAATTCGTGTCCGCAGGGATGCCGCCTCGAACCATCATTCCGTTGTCGCTGCCTGTGCCGATAGGAAAGATCAGAGGGTCTGTCTGCGTATTGCGGACCCAATTAGGATACAGCCGCTCATTAAAAATGTTGAAGGGAGTCAGGAACCGTCCGGCCGTGATCGTGATGTATCGGTTTGCGAGGTAGTCAAGTTCCATGTAATCCAGCGATTTTTGAATGGCGCCGGTGAAGTCACCGGAGTTGCCGTCTCGCCGCTGAAAATCACCCTCGAAGGCTGCGCGGGATTCCACCAGCAGATTGTCACCGAGAGGCACCAGCAGAACCGGTGAAACGATCGACACGAGTATCGGATTGCCGCCATCCCACGTGGGCACAAATGCCAGGCCACCGGACAACACTGGAACGGGTTTCACTTCGCTTTGGATAGGAGGAGGGGACACCTCGGCCTCCGGTTGCGCCCAGCAGGACGCAACCAGGCACAACAACCCAATAAGAACGTGCCTGAACACCAATTCCCCCAGATCGATGTCGCCCATGATGCCCAATTCAAGAAGAGTTCTTGTCAAGGGTTTGTAAACGGGCATTACGTAGGTAATCGCGCCGGTGACCGCCGGCGTTCGTCCGGCGCCTGCTTGCGGAGTGGATGCCTCAAAAAAGGCTGGGCCGTTTGGCAAGCTAGCGCGCAGATGGCTTGTCGGTTAGAACCCGCACGAAGGCTATCGAACAAAGACTTCGGGGATGAAATTCTGCTCTTCGATTGGCGGTCGGATGTACTTCGATTTCTCGACGGGCGGAAGCTTCACGGATTCGGGAGTCAGATCGCGGTAAGCAATCATGGATAGCAGATGACAGATAACATTGAGCCGCGAGCATTTCTTGTCATCCGCATTGACCACGAACCATGGAGCCTGCTTGATGTCGGTGTGAGCGAACATTTCATCTTTTGCGCGGCTGTATTCGACCCATCGCTTCCTCGACTCCAGGTCCATCGGACTTAGCTTCCATCGCTTCGTACGATCCTTGATGCGTTCCTGGAACCGGTGCTCCTGTTCTTCGTCACTCACCGAAAACCAGTACTTGATCAGGATGATGCCGGAGCGCACCAACATCCGCTCAAACTCCGGGCAACTTTGCAGGAACTCGAGATATTCGCCCTCCCTACAGAAGCCCATCACCCGTTCCACCCCTGCCCGGTTGTACCAACTTCGATCAAATAGAACCATCTCGCCCGCTGCCGGCAGGTGCGCGACATAGCGCTGGAAATACCACTGGGACTTTTCCTTTTCGGTGGGCGTCCCTAGAGCGACCACCCGGCAGATGCGGGGATTCAAACTTTGCGTGATCCTCTTGATCGCCCCGCCCTTCCCGGCGGCATCGCGCCCCTCGAAGATCACCACCACTTTCAGACCCTTGTGGCGAATCCACTCTTGTAGCTTTACCAGTTCGATTTGGAGACGTCGAAGTTCGTGGTCGTATAGGCGGTCCCGACCAAGGCGCAGAGGTACGTTAGAATTCGGCGCCGACGAAGCGCGCGGCCCATCAACAGTTTCGTGCGAACCGTTCTTTGAGCTCATGATCGGCTTTCGTTTTTCACTGTAAGCGTGTTTCTAAGAATGTTCCTCTGTCGTTTCATGGGCGCCGGACCGGGCCACCTGTCACGACTGGGCGGCGGCCGCGGTGCACCCCCGGGCCCACCGGATCAGTCCTGGCAGAAACGGACTCAGCATGTCCGACCGCTTGGGCAGCACCCGGATTGCGTATCCGTAGAGGCCGCTTTGAACCACAGGTTGAATCGCCGACTGAAATCGATACGTCCCAGGGCTTACCGCATCCCAGGTTCGCATCGAAGTCACCGACGAGCCGGTGAGGTACCCGTCTGCATTCACTCGGCCCAGAACTACCTCGACAGCGACGTCCTCCGGCGTGAGTGTATCGAGAAAAGCATGTGCGGCCACCTGGAGTTGCTCCCCGACTGCAATCTCGCTGACAGAACATGGCAATGACTCGAGCCTCACGTTGGGCCACGCTTTCTCGACCTTGCTGAGCCAGCGGGCAAGCTCTACGGCGCGCTTCGCCTCATCTGCCTTCAATTGGTGACAGCGGCTGTGGGCCACCAGGTAATATTCGTTGGTATATTGCCGAACCATGCGGTGCATGTTGAATTCAGGGCACAGCTTGGCGATGGACGACTTCATCACACTGATCCACTTACGGGGTAAGCCATCGGCGCGCCGTTCATAAAAGGCGGGTACAATTTCGTTTTCAAGAAGATCGTAAAGCGCCTCGGCCTCCACTGCATCCTGATGGGAGCGGTCCGAATAAGTCTCGCCCTTGCCGATCGCCCAGCCGACTTCCGCATGGCTTTGCCGGGCCAGTTCCCAGGCTTCGTCCCACCATCCGTCCAAGGTACTGAGGCTCAGAACGCCATTCGCCTGCGCTTTCATTCCGCTCGTGCCGGAGGCTTCCAGGGGACGCAGAGGGGTATTCAGCCACACATCGCAGCCCTGCAGCATGTAGCGCGCCGTGGCCATGTCGTAATCTTCAAGAAAGACGATCTTGCGGCGGAATTCCGGCTTGGAAGCCAGCTCAACGATGGACTGAATCAGCTGCTTCCCGAAGTTATCTTGAGGATGCGCCTTCCCGGCATAGATGATCTGCACCGGAGACGAGGGATCGTTGAGTATGCGTGCCAGCCGTTGCGGGTCGTGGATCAGCAGATTGGCTCGCTTATAAGTAGCAAAGCGCCGGCCAAAGCCGATGGTCAGCGTGTCCGGACTTAACACTTCGTCCGCGCTATCAACCGCCGCTTTGGGAGCGCCCCGGCTCATCAACTGCGCGCGCAGCCGCTGCCGCGCATAAGCAACCAGTCGTTCCCGTCGTCGTTCGTGGGTTCGCCACAATTCGCCGGCCGGGATCGTTTCGGTCCGTTGCCAAAGCGCGGGGTCGCCCGGCTCCTCACGCCATTTCGGTCCCAGATACCGATCGTAGAGTTGGTTCATCTCGAATGAAACCCAACTGCGGAAGTGCACCCCGTTGGTGACATGCCCAATGGGAACCTCGGCTTCGGGTATTGCTTCCCAAATGCTATTCCACATGCGCCGCGAAACCGCTCCATGCAGCTTGCTCACTCCATTGCTGAAAGAGGCGAGCCGAAGCGCGAGTACGGTCATGCAAAAGTCTTCACCATCGTTGCCCGGATGCTGTCTACCAAGCGCCAGGAACTGGCCTCGGTTGAGGCCCAGCCGCTGCATGTACCGGCCGAAGTATCGATCCATCAAATCCGCGGGAAAGTAATCGTGGCCGGCCGCGACTGGAGTGTGCGTCGTGAAGATCAGGCTGGCGGACGCGAGCATCCGCGCCTCCTGGAACGAAAGCTTTTGACTCTCCATGAGTCGGATTACGCGCTCGAGCCCGAGAAATGCCGAGTGTCCCTCGTTCATGTGGTAGACGGTCGGCTCGAGCCCGAGGCTTTCCAAAGCGCGATATCCGCCAATACCCAGCAGGATCTCCTGCCTCAAACGCATCTCCAGGTCCCCGCCGTAGAGTTGGTAGGTGATCTTGCGTTCGTCGGGCCCGTTCTCGGGAATATTGGTATCAAGCAGGATGAGTCTCAGCCTCCCGACGTTCAGGGCCCAGACTTGTGCCACGGCGGTGGAATGCGAGAGTTCTACCTTAATCTTCAGCCCCGGAATGAGTCTCACGGGCAGCGTATGGAAATCGTTGTCTTCATACGCCTCCTGCTGCCAGCCGGCCGCGTTGAGATACTGTCGGAAATACCCTTGCTGGTATAACAGCCCGACTCCTACCAGAGGCACCCCCAGATCGCTGGCAGCCTTCAGATGATCGCCAGCGAGCACCCCGAGGCCGCCGGCGAAAATCGAGAGACACTCGGTAATGCCGAATTCGGCCGAGAAATACGCGACCAACATATCCGTGTCTTTCCCGTGTTCCCGGCGATACCAACTGCTCTCGCCTTTGCAGTAAGCGCTGAGTTTTTCCGCAATCCCGCGCATGTGAGCCAGGAAAGAATCATCGGCCGCTGCAGCTTCCAGCGAACTTTGGTCCACGCTGCCCAGCAGCAACACCGGGTTGTGCTTGCAGGTTTCCCACAAATCACGGTCGAGCCTTCGAAACAGCTCGATGGCGGCGTGGTCCCAACTCCAGCGCAAGTTATAGGCAATTTCCATCAGGGGTAGCAGCGCAGATGGCAGGGAAGGGCGGACCTTGAACGTTTGAATGGGGTGCATGGGAAATCCTTATGCGGAACGAGTTCGCCGCGAACCGCTTCCGCGATCCCAGACTACCCAGCAGCAGTAGACGCGGATGTGACGGATGCTACAAACGAGGTGTGCAGCCGGACTTGTGTTAAAGGGAAGGAGGTTGGACGCAATTCGGAACGCAATGCTAGCCAGGATGCTCGCGGAGAGTACGAGCACCGGCGACAATCCTTGGCGATCCGTACCCGGTTAAGACGAGTCTTGAAACCGTGCTAATCGCAGGAGAAGCGATCTCGCTCGCACTACGCCGCCCCATTCCACGCGACGATTTGCTGCCGTGATTGACCCAGGCCGTCGATGCCCAATTCGACTACGTCACGCGGCCTCAGGTACTTAGGCGGCTTCATGCCTAATCCCACGCCGGCGGGCGTGCCGGTGCTGATGACATCTCCCGGAAGCAAAGTCATGAATTCACTCACGTAGCTGACTAGCGTGGGCACATCGAAGATCATTTCGGCAGTGGTACTCTTCTGTTGAAATTCACCATTAACGCTGAGCCACAAACCCAGGTTGCCCGGATCCCGGATCTCATCTTTCGTAGCCAGAAATGGACCGAGCGGAGCGAACGTGTCTGCGCTCTTGCCCTTTACCCACTGCCCCCCGCGATCAAACTGCAATGCGCGCTCCGAGTAGTCGTTGTGCAGAACGTAGCCGGCGATCACCTCTTTTGCGCGCTCTTTTGCGATATAGCTGGTTTTCTTTTCGATCACAACTGCCAGTTCTACTTCCCAGTCGACTTTTTCGCAGCCCTTGGGAATTACGACCGCATCGTTCGGTCCGGCCAGCGACGATGTCGCTTTCATGAACAACACCGGCTCCGACGGGATCGGCAGCCCACTTTCGATCGCATGGTCGCGATAGTTCAGGCCGATACAAATGATCTTGCTGGGCCGGCGAATCGGCGGACCAAGTCGTTCCGACCGTTGGATACGAGGCGCCGTCGATGCATGTGACCTTAACCACTCCCGCAACCGTCCCAGACCACCGCCGGCGAAGAATTCTTCATCGTAGTCGGGGACGCATGCCGAAACGTCCAGCCAGGTAGACGGATCGATTTCTATGCCCGGCTTCTCGTTTCCGGAAGCTCCGAAGCGAATCAGTTTCATAATCTGGAGTCGTGATGATAGCAGGACGCGATGGCAGAAAATGCTGGAAAATGGGCTACGGGAACGTTTACACTGCCGCTTGCCAACCCGGCCGATCCCCATGGAAGAGATTCTTCAGCTTGATGCCAATGACAATGTCCTGGTGGCCCTCAGCGACCTGCCCCGCGGCAGGCGCCTGCGCCACCACGACCACGACTACCTTCTGAGCAGCGACGTCCCGGCCAAGCACAAGTTCGCCGCCAAAGACTTCGCCCCTGACGACGCTATCATCATGTACGGCGTGCTGGTGGGCCGGACTCGCGAAGCCGTGCACGCCGGCCAGCTCCTGACTACCCGCAATACCCGTCATGACGCCCGGGAATTTCATCCTCATTCCGGGGAGTTTCACTGGTCGCCGCCCGATGTCTCCCGTTGGCGCCAGGCGACTTTCAATGGATTTCACCGCAGCGACGGCCAGGTCGGCACCCGGAACTACTGGCTGGTCATTCCCCTCGTCTTCTGCGAGAACCGCAACATACTGGCGCTGAAACAGGCTTTCGAGGAGGAACTCGGATTCGTAGCGCCTTCCGTCTACCGGCGGCAAGTCGCCGAGCTTGTGCGGCTCTATCGGGAGGGCGCGGAAGATGAGATCCGAAGCCATCCGATCGGCGAAAGCTCGAAGAAGCCTGCCGACTCGCGGGTCTTTGAGAACGTGGACGGAATCAAATTTCTGATTCATCAGGGAGGCTGTGGCGGAACGCGCGAAGACTCGGCCAGCCTGTGCGGGCTTCTCGCCGGTTACATTCATCACCCCAACGTAGCGGGTGCGACTGTGTTGAGCCTGGGTTGCCAGCACGCCCAGGTGGCTCTGCTTCGAGATCAGATCCTCAAGCGCAATCCAAACTTTGATAAACCATTGGTGATTTTCGAACAGCAGCAGACCGGTTCCGAGTTTCACATGCTCTCCCAGGCGGTCGCGGCTACATTTTCGGGGTTGATGGAGGCGAATCGCCAGGCCCGACGTCCCGCCCCGCTTTCCAACCTGTGCGTGGGTCTGAAATGTGGGGGTTCGGATGGATTCTCCGGTATTTCAGCCAACCCTTCGATCGGGCATACCGCCGACCTGTTGGCGGCGCTAGGCGGCCGGACGATTCTCTCCGAATTTCCTGAGCTGTGCGGTGTTGAGCAGGAACTGATCGACCGCTGCGTCAGTAGCGATGTCGGCGATCGGTTCATTCATTTGATGCGCGATTACGCTGCCCGTGCCAAGGCGGTCGGCTCGGGATTCGACTGGAACCCATCGCCCGGGAATATCCGCGATGGGTTGCTGACTGACGCGATGAAATCCGCTGGTGCGGCAAAGAAAGGCGGCACCTCCCCCGTTACTGATGTCCTCGACTATCCCGACTATTCGACCCGCCCAGGCCTGAATCTGCAATGTACGCCAGGCAGCGATGTGGAGTGTGTCACGGCACAGGTGGGTGCGGGCGCGAACATCGTACTCTTTACCACCGGCTTGGGCACGCCTACGGGGAATCCGATCGCTCCGGTGGTAAAGATCTCCACCAATTCAGTGCTTTCTAAGCGGATGTCCGACATCATCGATATCGATACCGGCAAGGTTATTTCCGGGGAACGCGGCATCGCGGAGACCGGAGAGGCCATCCTCGATCAGGTTGCACGATTCGCAAGCGGAGAACAGCGCACCAAAGCTGAGTTGCTGGGCCAGGACGACTTCATCCCGTGGAAGCGGGGCGTATCGCTTTGAGCGAAGCGCGTACTTTCAGGTTGGATGGCAAGCTGGCTGTGATAACTGGAGGGGCCAGCGGAATCGGCTTAGCCATCGCGCGGAAATTTGCCGAAAGTGGCGCCAGCGTCCGGATTCTCGATCTCAACCCCTCGCAAGCGAAGGCAGCCGCCATTGAGCTCTCAAGCGCTGGAATGGATGTCCGGGCCTACGGCTGTGATGTTGCCAATCATGCCCAGGTGAAAGCGGTCTTCGCTGAAATTACCGCCAAGGACCGCCTGCATATTCTGGTCAACAATGCGGGGATTGCTCACATTGGAACCGTGGAATCCACCAGCGAGGAAGATTTCGACCGGATTATCCGGGTGAACGTGAAAGGCATGTACAACTGCATGCATGCCTGCGTGGGCCACATGAAGCCGCATGGCGGCGTGATTCTGAACCTGGCTTCGGTCGCGGCAACCGCCGGACTCCCTGACCGCTTTGCATACTCCATGAGCAAAGGGGCGGTGGTCGCGATGACCCTGTCGGTGGCCAAGGATTATCTGGCGCACAACATCCGCTGCAACTGTGTTTCGCCGGCGCGGATTCACACTCCATTTGTCGATGGCTATCTTAAAGACAACTACCCCGGCCGAGAACGAGAGATGTTCGAAAAGCTCGCCCACAAGCAACCGGTTGGGCGCATGGGGACGCCCGAGGAGGTTGCCAATCTCGCCTTGTTCCTGTGCTCGGATGCGGCTTCGTTCATCACGGGCGTGGATTACCCCATCGACGGCGGCTTCATGAACCTGCGAGACTAAACTTTGACCCAGCGAATCGACGCACATCAGCATTTCTGGCAGTTTGACCCGCAGCGCGACTCGTGGATTACCGACGAGATGGCCACCTTGAAGCGCGACTTCTTGCCTCAGGACCTGTTCCCGTTACTCAAGCAGAACAATGTGGACGGCTGTGTCGCCGTGCAGGCGGATCCGTCCGAACAGGAGACCCTTTTCCTGCTGGAACTGGCGGGCCGGCACGAACAGATCAAAGGGGTCGTCGGATGGGTAGATTTATGCTCTCCGCGCGTCGCCGATCGTCTCCAATTCTTTCGCCAGTTCAGCAAGCTTTCTGGATTCCGCCACATCGTGCAATCTGAGCCCGACGACCGCTTCCTGCTTCGCACCGACTTCTGCCGTGGCATCCAAGCCTTGTCAGAAGCGGGCTTTACCTACGACATTCTGATCTATCCCCGCCAGCTTCCAGCAGCGCTAGAACTGGTCGCCCAGTTTCCGCGGCACAAGTTCGTCATCGATCACATGGCGAAACCGCCGATTCGCACTGGGGAACGTGAGCCGTGGTCCCGCCAGATGCGACAGCTGGCGCAGAGTCCGCATGTCTACTGCAAGATTTCCGGCCTGCTGACCGAAGCCAACTGGCGGCAGTGGAAGCCGCAAGATTTTGTTCCGTATCTCGATGTCGTGTTTGAGGCCTTTGGAGCGGATCGGGTGATGGTCGGCTCAGACTGGCCTGTCTGCCTCCTGGCGGGAAGCTATCAAGACACCCAATCCATTATCCAGAACTACACGCAACAGCTATCGTCCGATCAGCGCGATGCAATCTTCGGCCTGAACGCAATTGATTTTTACGGTCTGACCGTCCCCTACGATGAACCTGCTGCTCACAAATAAAGTGATTGTAGTCACCGGCGGTGCCAAAGGCATCGGCGCGCAAATCGTGCGTGCCTGCGCGGATGAGGGCGCGATTCCCGTGATTGTCGATCGCGATGCCGATGCCGGACAGATTGTGCAAGCCGAAATCAAGGGCAGGGGAGCATCTTGCGGTCTGGTCGCCATAGACCTCTCAACCCCTGAAGCGTGCTCACAGGCGATTCAGCAGACGGTTCGGGAATTCGGCAGCCTGGATGCGCTCGTCAATAACGCCGGACGCAACGACAAAGTTGGGCTTGAGCAGGGCAATCCGCACGACTACCTCGCCTCTCTGAACCAGAATCTGTTGCACTACTACTGCATGGCTCACTACGCCCTGCCACACTTGAAGCGCGCTCGGGGAACAGTGGTGAACATCGGTTCAAAGGTTGCCGTAACGGGACAGGGGGGCACCTCGGGATATGCCTCCTCCAAAGGCGCAATCATGGCGCTGACCCGGGAATGGGCTGCGGAGCTTTTGCCCTACGGCATCCGAGTCAACACCGTGATTCCGGCCGAAGTCATGACGCCGCTTTACCGCCAATGGCTCGACTCTTTCCCAAACCCCGATGACAAATTGAAAACGATTTTGTCCAAGATCCCTCTGGAAAAACGGATGACCACCACGGACGAAATCGCGGCCATGGTGGTCTTTCTCATCTCGGCGAAGTCCGGACACACCACCGGCCAGCACATATTCGTCGACGGCGGCTACGTTCACCTGGATCGTGGGTTAACCTGAGACGCTTGATGGCTACTTGGAAGTCAAAAACTATGGCAACTAGGACGACCGCAACGTGAGCGAACTCGCAACCAGCCGGGATGGGGTTTCAAACCGTCCGGGAACCATGAAAGCGAAGTCGACGGCAGAACGCTCGCTCTTTCCCAAGGGCAACTTCGTTGCCTTCTTTCTGGTCACTGCCTTGTTCTTTCTGTGGGCCATTCCCAATAACTTAAATGACGTACTGATTCGTCAGTTCATGAAGTCCTTCACGTTATCGCGGTTTCAGGCGGGACTGATTCAGTCCGCGTTTTACATGGGGTACTTCCTGCTAGCGATGCCGGCGGGATTCCTCATGCGCAAGTATGGCTATAAGGCAGGATTCATTACCGGTCTCATGCTCTACGGTGCAGGTGCCTTGCTGTTCTGGCCTGCCGCTCTGATTGGCCGCTATTGGTTCTTCCTGGTTGCACTGTTCGTGATCGCTAGTGGCCTCTCTTTTCTGGAGACCGCGTCCAATCCGTTCATTGCCCAATGCGGTGACTCGGAGACGTCCGAACGACGCTTGAATTTCTCCCAAGCGTTCAATCCTCTTGGTTCCATCACCGGCGTCCTGATTGGAACGGTCTTCATATTTTCCGGAGTCGAATTAAACGCGAGTCAAGTGGATGCGCTTCAGGCAGCCCATCATTATCAGGCGTATTTGCAGCAGGAGACCCTGCGCGTCGTCCAGCCATATGTCGTCCTTGGTCTGGTGGTGATCGGGTGGGCGGTATTAATCGGCTTCACGCGCTTCCCGCGCGTGCAAGGTGAGCTCGAAACCGATCAGGAAAACCATGGTCATGTTCGCGACCTGATTCATTACCCGCATTTTGTCCTTGCCGTACTGGCGCAGTTCCTCTACGTCGGTGCTCAGGTTGGCACCTGGAGCTATTTCATTCAATACGTGCAGGAGTACACCCACCGCCCAGAAAAGGCGGCCGGCTATTACCTGACAGGAACCCTGGTTGCTTTTGGCGTCGGTAGGTTTGCTTCCGCGTACTTGATGAAGTTCATCTCACCGGGCAAGTTGATGGGAAGCTATGGAGTCATCAACGTTGCCCTTCTATTTATTGGCGTTTTTCTCCCTGGACGGGTGGGCCTGTGGGCGATCTTAATGACGAGCTTTTTTATGTCATTAATGTTCCCCACGATTTTTGCCTTGGGATTGAAGAATCTCGGTTCTAATACCAAGATCGCCGGTTCGTTGCTGGTGATGTCAATCGTGGGCGGCGCAGTCCTTACGCCGATAATGGGCTGGCTCTCCGAGGTCTTTCACAGCCTGGCTATCGCTTATCTCGTTCCTCTCATTTGCTACGCATTCGTTGCGCATTATGGTTTCTCGGGCTATCGAATGCGCCTTCCCGTCGATACAACATCGGCTCTGGGCATTTCCGAATGAAGCGTCGCTATTGTCTGACCCTTGATCTGAAAAATGATCCGCAGTTGATCGCGGAATACAAAAAGTACCACGAAGCAATCTGGCCGGAAGTTGCCGCGAGCCTGAAAGGTGCCGGTATTGTTGATGCAGAGATCTATCTTCTGGGCGTTCGCATGTTCATGATCCTCGAAGTGGATGAACGCTTTTCATTCACCGCCAAGGAAAAAGCCGACCGCGAAAATCCCAAGGTGCAGGAATGGGAAACGTTGATGTGGAAATTTCAGCAAGCCTTACCCCAAGGAAAAGATGGGGAAAAATGGGTCCTCATGGAACGCATCTTTAAGCTCAGTTGAGAATGGTTCCGCGGGCGAACTGGCTCAATAAGGCTGGTTTATGCTCGCCTTCGTGGCGGTGGCTTCGACTCGGGTCAATGCCGTAGCATAGGGGATCGGTAATTTACATTTGTGGTGTTTCGTCGCGTCCATGCATCGTAAGAACTAGCAGGCGGAGGTGCTGCCATGCATAAGAAAGCGATGCTTTTATCAGGTCTGATTCCAACCCTGTTCGCCGCCCTGGCATTTTCTCAGGCCTTCTGGACGGCTCCGCCGGAAAGCAACCCCTCGCCCGACGAGCCGGGCGCAGACACGGCGCAGGCGACCCAAGTTCCGGCCGGAACGGTCATGGTCGCCGAGCTTTCGAAATCGCTCGATGCCAAGAAGGTAAAGGCCGGTGCGGCGGTGGAAGCTCGTACCACGATGGATCTGCTGTCCCACGGCCAGATCGTCATCCCGCGAAACACGAAGATCCTCGGGCATGTGACGCAGGCGCAGGCGCGAACCAAGGAGTCGCATAATTCCATGGTAGCGATTGCCTTCGATCGCATGTCAATGAAGGACGGTCGCGAGCTGCCGATCCAGGCTGTAATTCAAGCGGTCGGGCCGCCCCTGCAGCAGGCGATGTTGTCGACCGAAGGCGCGCCGGCTGGGCCCAGTGGTGGAGTACCGTCGAGTCCACCGATGGGCCGCGGGAGCGAGCCTGGCGGAATGCCCAGCGGCGGCGGCGGATATCCCACCGCGGGCCAGCCGCCCGATAACACTTCAGCTGGCGGCTCCAGTGTTCCGGCGCTTGGGCCCAGCAGCCACGGGGTCGTCGGGATGCGCCAATTGAAGCTGAATGCTCCTGAGAAGGGGCCCTCGGTGGTGAGTTCCGACAGCGAAAATGTGCATCTGTCAGGAGGCACTCAGCTGGTTCTCAAAGTGCAGTGACCCGCTCGCAGTAGGCTGCAGTTGGCTCTTGATTGGCGGCGCTGTTAACGAACGTGTGTGCCTGAATTGCTCCTGCTGATCGCGCACGCGTTGACGAGCTCTCCGTTCAGCTGCGGTGGGCTGTGGTCATGTCCTACGGTCTCCCCTGTAGCCGATATGTCCATACATGCTCGTCCCTACCGTAACTGAGTCGAAGACTCGATACCCCCAAAAACCAATCTCTCTTAGCCTGACCTTTGATTGAGCCGAGCCCGACGAAGGAGGACGCCCATGCCCAGAATCGGGCTAGAAGTTCGCCCGGACCAGCGCTCGCTGCCGCCAAAACAGCAGCGCTGGAGCAACGATGTCATTTACGTCCCCAGCCGAGCTCCGCGGCGTAATACTTCGGTTCCCACGTTCGGCATGTACGGTCCGTGGGCGCCGCCGAAGAAATCTCGGGTTGCCAGCGTTTCGACCTCTTTGCTCTTGCACGCAGCGGCCATCTCGGCAATCGTGGCGCTCTCGCTAGCGGCTCGCACCGTGCAACCAAAAGAGAAATTGCCGGAACATGTCCAGTTAATCGCGCCACCCCTCGAGTCCTATACGCTCCCGTTAGCACGGACACAGGCAGGAGGGGGCGGCGGTGGTGGCGACCGCGAGAAGATTCCTGCTCCCAAGGGCAAGCTTCCAAAGATTGCCGAGCAGCAGATTGTTCCGCCCCAAATCGTCGTGCGCAATGAACAGCCGAAACTGACCGCGGAGCCTACGGTGGTGGCGCCGCCCCAGATGAAGCTCTCCAACACCAAATTGCCGAACCTCGGTGACCCGGCTGCACCGGCCCTGCCAACCATCGTGGCCTCAAACGGAAGCGGCGCGGGCGCCGGGATTGGATCTGGTTCGGGTGGAGGTATTGGCAAAGGTACGGGCCCAGGAGTTGGCGTCGGGCACGGCGGCGGCATCGGTGGCGGCGTTTACCACGTCGGCGGTGCTGTCCTCGCTCCGCGTCCTATCGAGATGCCTGAACCCGACTACACCGAGCAGGCGCGAGCCGCGAAACTCCAGGGAGTTTGCATTTTGAGCCTGATTGTCGATGCGGACGGCACTACCCGCGACATCCATGTTGCGCGTTCCCTGGGGATGGGTCTGGATGAAAAAGCCATTGACGCGGTCCGCCACTGGACCTTTCAGCCGGCTACCCGGGATGGCATGAAGGTTCCCGTGCAGATTTCTGTGCAGGTAACCTTCAAGCTCTACTGATTAAAAACCAACGCCGTCCTTAAGCAGGAGGACGTTGCCGTCACCAGGTGCTTTACCTCGGTTGACAATTCTTTACGCTTTTCGACTCAATTCTTGTTTCGCGCCAAGGGGGGACCGCATCAGTATCTGAAAACCCGACGGTGTGTACACGGGTCCCGGAGGATTAGCCCGGCTTGGATGCATCTTCGCAAACACTGAGCGATCGCCGTGCTGGCCTGCTTGCCATCTTTGTTGTGGCATTCAGCATCGTCGGTTGCTCGCATAAACCGAAGCCTCAGGCGGTTGACGGCGCTCAGGTGTTCAACAAAAAGTGTGCCAGCTGCCACAAGGTGGACAATGACCTGCGAGCGCCAGAACCCACCGCCTTGCGCGAGATGTCGAAGGCTTCTATCCGTCGCGCCCTCGAATCCGGGAAAATGAAGTGGGAGGGCCAGTTCTTATCCAGCGCGGAAAAGAAAGCGGTAGCCGACTTCCTGGGCAAGGCTGACACTGCTCTTCCGGCGATTGCGATTGGCTACTGCAAGCGCGACCTTGATCCGCCCCCGGATCCGCCGGCGTGGGCGGGCTGGGGCGCCGACCTGCACAATACTCGCTTTCAGCCCCAACGTCTGGCAAAGCTTGATCGCGACAGCGTCAAGAACCTGAAGCTGCGCTGGGCTTTTGGATACGCGGGAGCCGCCGCCACCTTTGGCCAACCGACTTCATACGCCGGCCGGCTGTTCGTGGGCAGCGAGGATGGCACGGTCTATTCACTGGATTCTGCGACCGGCTGCCTGTGGTGGGCGTTTCGGGCTTCCGGGACGGTCAAGACTGCGATTTCGGTTTCCGCCAAGGGTGCGCTCGCATTCTTCGGCGACACCAATGGCTACATCTACGCCCTGAGGACCGCAGATGGTTCTCTCGCTTGGCGGACCCATCCCGAGTCGCACCCGGCCGCGCGAATCACAGGTTCCCCCCTGCTGGTGGGCGAACGACTCTATGTTCCGATCTCCTCCGGGGAGGAAGGCGCGGCTGCGGACCCGCGTTATCCATGCTGTACGTTTCGAGGAGCCGTGGTTGCTCTCGACGCCGCGTCCGGCCAGCAAATCTGGAAGACCTACACGATTGACGACGCCCCCAGACCCCTGCGCAAGAGTAAACAGGGAGTTCAATACTGGGGACCATCCGGCGCAGCGGTATGGTCTGCTCCTACCGCTGATCTGAAGCGGCATGTAATTTACGTTGCGACCGGGAATAACTATTCGTCCCCGCCGACGAATACCTCCGATGCAGTGTTGGCTCTGGACATGAACTCCGGCAGGAAGCTGTGGCATCGGCAATTTACGCCGGCCGACTTGTGGAACAGCGGTTGCGTCGCGGAGCAGAAGGAGAACTGCCCCGAACAGGGCGGTGAGGATTTCGACTTCGGAGCTCCTCCGATCCTTCAACATCTACCCGGCAGTCGCGACATTCTCCTCCTCGGGCAGAAGTCAGGCATTGTGTATGCCCTCGATCCTGACCGGAATGGCGAGATTAGGTGGACAAGTCGTATCGGCCACGGTGGTTCGCTGGGTGGAATCCAGTGGGGCGGCGCGGTCGACGATCGTTTTGCCTATTTTCCGCTCTCGGATTTCAATGACGACGATCCGCGCGCCGGCGGTGGCCTCTTCGCGCTGAGCCTCCGGACCGGTAGGCAGGTTTGGCGCGCAGCGCCGGCGGAGCCCGCCTGCGTCGGCAAATTCGGTTGCAGTGCTGCCCAGATGGCGCCCGCGACCGCCATTCCAGGTGTGGTGTTCTCCGGTTCACTCGACGGTCATCTTCGCGCCTACGATTCCCGCGATGGCACCGTGATCTGGGACTTCGATACGGCCCACGAATTTCCGACCACCAATGGTGTTGTGGCTCACGGCGGATCCCTGAACGGTGCGGGTCCCACCGTCGCCGACGGCATGGTGTTCGTGAACGCCGGCTACACCAACGCGATGGACGGAAACATCCTGCTGGCGTTTTCCGCGAGTTCGAAATGAGAGTGACTCACTCCTGGAAAGTGATATCAGATCAAACCCCTAGTCGCCTGCCTGGCTGATCGCTCCTTTTTCCCGCAGCACAGCCTCAGACTCCTCTTGAAGCATTCCAAACAGTTGCTCCATGTGTTCTTCGCGAGTGCGGAAGTTCACGGGATTAATTCGAAACCAGGTTTTCCCCTTTAGCTCGGTGGTTGACATCCAGAAGCGCCCACTCCGCTCAACCCGCTGCGCCACTTCTGCATGCAATTCCTTGGATTCTTTTTGGTTGAGGCCGCCGTTCTTAAAGCGAATGCAGATCGCCGACATCGGGGGAGTGCTCGCGGCTTCGAACCCGGGATGTTTCTCAACCAGAGAATAAAGATGCCTGGCCTGGCGCACATTGTTGTCGACCCATTCTCCGATCTGACGTGCACCATACCGCTTAAAGCTCATCCAGACTTTCAGGCTCCGGAATCGTCGCGATTGCTCGAAGCCGTGCACATAGAACTGATAGCGCTCGTTTGCCTCGTCAAGTTCGTCCGTGAGGTAGGAGGGCTTGATGCCAAACGATGCGGTTAGCCGTCGCTGGTCCTTGACCAGCACGGCTCCGGCATCCAGGGGAGCATAGAACCACTTGTGTGGGTCAATGGTGATCGAATCGGCCAGTTCGAGTCCGCGATCTCTCATCGGCCAGTTGTGCGAGAGCAACATCCCGCCGCCGTATGCGGCATCCACGTGCAACCACAGATTCTCGCGGTCCGCCACCCGGCGGAGCGCCCGAATGTCATCGACCGCGCCGGTATTCGTAGTGCCAAATACGCCAATGACGCACATCGGGCGAATGCCCTTTTGCTTGTCCTGTGCGATTGCCTCTTCCAGCGCGTCGAGTCGCACTTGAAACTTGTCGTCGGTGGGCACAGCTCGCAACGCATTTCTCCCTAGCCCGATTGCGTCGACGGCCTTGTCGACCGACACGTGCCGTTCTTCGGAGACGTAGACTGCCCATCGCTCCTGGATGCCTTCATGTTGCGCACGATCGCGCGACACCGCATCGCGTCCCACCTTCAGCCCGATAAAATTCGCCGTCATTCCCCCGCTCGTCAGATTGCCTCCCGCCTGTGCATCGTACCCGCACAGATCGGTGAGCCAACGTAGGACGCGTCGTTCCATGGCAACCGCGGAAGGGCCGATTGAATACGCGCCCACATTCTGGTTGAGCGCCGAGCAGATGAAATCGGCAATGACTCCGACCGGGCTGGGAGATGGTGTAATCAATCCCATGTAGCCGGGATGCCCGACATGCGTACAGTAGGGAAGCAGCTTGCGTTCGAGTTCCTCGATCACCTTCTGTGGCGAACTGGGATCCTGCGGCAGGGGCTCGGCAAACAATGCGTTCACCGCGCGGGGCTCCGCATCCGGAAAAACTCGTCTTTCCTCAATATGGTCCAGGTATTCCGCCAACAGATCGACAACTTGGTGTCCCAAATTTCGAAATTCTTTCGAATCCATGAAAGCTCCCCTGGATCGCGCGCTCCCCGGCGCGATTGGAGTTTGGTCGTGCTATGTGAAGTTACCAGAACCGCAGGCAAAGCGGTTCTCTACAGCCGCGTTAAAGCTTTTGATTCAGCAGGCAGGCTCATCGACTCGCCGTAGCGTCGTGTGCTTCCTTGACAGTGACAGGTTGTTGAGAACTGCAAGGATTTGTGGTCAAACCGGCGTGCCATCGTCCAGCCCGCTCAGAGGAAAGCCATTTATTCGCTGGACCAAATCCGATGATCTGCCGACGCATGATAAGGCGAACGACTGGCGCTGAACGGAGATTATTCACAAACTCCCTGGCTGATTAAGCACTAGGGCAGTGCAGCTTGCTCCGCTCCGTTTTGCTGTTGCAATAGCTTGAGCCCTTCAGCGACCGTTAAATTATCAGGGACCTTCCGAAAATCGCTTCGAGAATATTTTTGGCGCACGCTGATCGTTTTGAAGAAAAGCGCCTTTCCGTTCATCTCCACATTTAGAGCCGTCAATTCCCAGAACCCAGGCGCGACTTCCTCCTGTTTCACGTAGAACTGGCCTCCCTTGTCGAGATGCCCCAAGACCCCGGCTCCGAACTTAACTTCATGCATCAGGTGGCCGCTGATCTCCGCCAGCCTGTTTTGCTTCTCATCTACCCGAATGCTCCCTTCCATGGCATGGAAGACCTTAGCCTCGTGGCTTGGTGGATTGAAGTGAGGGTTGGGCTTGAAGGTCAATTGAACCAGGGCGCCCTGTCGCTCGCCAAACTGAAAGATGAACGCTTGCGGCAACATTTTGAGCAGTCGCTCGCTGCGTTCTTCGTCCTCTCTTTCGTCTCGCTGCGATTTGCGCAATTTCTCGGGATGCTGCACCAGATCCTGGAGATGGGCCTTGGCACGGCGTTGTTCTTCCGCACTCGGCTTTTGACCATTGATCAGCACGGGCAGCTTAAGCTCACCGTCTTTTGTCTCTATCACCTTCTCGATCTCTTCCGGTGCATTGGGCCGCTCTGTCTTCAACCGATAAAGCCAGTGGCTGTTGTCTTGCTTCTCCGCCTTCAGTTCGGTGGCTACGACCCTGCGGACAAGGTCGTTGGCCGGCTGGTTCGGCGAATCTTCGACTCCGGCTCGCGCAGATCCCACGCACGCCAGGATCAGCAGAACGCAAACCATGAGGCTGCTCCGTTCGACGAGATTCGAGCCTCGACCGTCGGACGATGTCCGCTCTGCAGAACCTCGAGCGCTCCGCGATTTAGAGATTATTCTCAACTGAAAGCCTTAGCGAGCTGTCGAGTTGACAGCAAAATGCTGTCTGATTTTTCGATGGGCTGAACGGGGTTGAGCACCTGCGAAGAACAGCGTAGGACCGGAACAGACTTCCAGTAGATGCACTCTCCAGCAGTTGCCTTAGGGAGATCGATACGTCTCGTCTCAGGCTTCGGTTGGATGGCGGCACCGGTTTCGAATCGGTAACGTCTTCAAATGATGCTTAACTGGTTGAAGCTGTCATTGGTAGCGGCGTTCCTTGCTCTTCCACTCTCTGTCGTACCAGCAAATGCCCAGGATCACGGCGAGGTTGGGGCATTCGCGGACTATTTTCGGGTACAAGCGCTGCCCCTCGATCTGGTTGGTGTGGGTGGGCGAGCTTCCGTGAATATTGCCCAACATGTCCAATTAGAAGGCGAGCTCGCTTACGATTTTGAGCGTGCGTTCGGTACCGCCTCCAACAATGGCGCCAGTCTGACAGCTGAGCGCTCCGGAATGCGAGCGCTTCATGGCATGTTCGGGCCTAAGTTCCAGGTAGGCACCGGCGCTTGGCGCGCCTTTGTGACTGTAAAAGGCGGATTTGTAGATTTCAACTTCTCAAACCTGAACCCGACTTCTGGCTTCGACAGTGCAATCGACAATTTGAGAACCAACAGCGTGAACGGAGTGCTTTACCCAGGGGGAGGAGTTGAAGCTTACCTGGGTCCCATTGGACTCCGTCTCGACGTGGGTGACCAGATCTATTTCAATAATGGAGCAAACCACAATTTAGCCGTGACCTTCGGGCCGCATATCCGGTTCTGATATCGGAAAGAGCGCCCGATGCCTTCCTGGCATCGACCTGCGCTGGTTTTCTACCGTGCTCCGGATTCGGCCAGGATCTCGCGAGCGGCGCGGAGGCCGCTCGCCATCGCCCCGTGCACGGTGCCATTGTGTCCCGTGGTGTCGGTTGCTTCGCCCGCGAAGAACAGCGTGTCCTCGACCGGAGCGGCGAGTTGCGCCTGGGCTCCGTTCGACCCTTCGGCACCGTAGCTATACGCACCTCTGGAAAATGGATCGCTCTGCCAATCATGCGAGTACGCGATTTCGCACTCTTTCTGCAGGTTGTCGGCGTTACACCCCAGCAGCTTGCCCAGCGTTGTCATCGCGTGCTCCATGAGGAACGTGTCGCTCTGGGCAGTCAACTTTTCCGCGCTTCGAAATGGAGCCCAGCCCGTGATGATCGGTATCCTTCGTGGCATCTCCGTCCACCAGGTGGGAAACCACTCGTCATCGGAGAACAAGAAGCTGGCTCCGGATAGCGGCTGATCCTTTCCCGTAAGCCTCTCCCAATAGTCAGAACGAAAACGCAGGGTTACCCGAATGACTTTTCCCATCTCCAGCTTCTGCATCGCCTCAAGCTTGGTCTTGGGTAGCGACGGGGAGAAGTGGACACCTCCCCGATCATCGGGTGGCGCCTTCAAAACACCGAGGGGCGGCGTGATCAGGACGCGCGAGCTCGCCGCCTGGAAGGGCCCGTCATGTCCGAAACCCGAAATCTCCACGTGGCCTGCACGCCAGGCGACGGAATCGACAGCGATGCCGGTTTTTGTGACCACCCCCGCGCGAGTCGCCCGCTGCACCAGGATCTTGAGCAGGTCGGCATAGCCGTTTTCTGTACGAAATGTGTGATCGCCATCAATTGCTTCTTCTGCTCGCATGCTTCGCACCAGCCAATGCACTCCTACCCGATCGGGATCGGCAGCATTGAAGCCGCTGATATAGGCCAAGGCTCGTTGACTGGCTTCCATCATTCCGGGTTCGTTCTGTGACTGCTCCTGGAATCGACGGAGGTAGCTAGAGAATGACTCATCTGGATGCTGCGCATCCATTCCGCGAAGGACAGCTTCGACGCCCTTCCAGAAGTCGCAAACCTGCAATCGGCCTGCTTGAAAGCACAATGCTTTTCCCGTGACCTCGCTGACTCGCACACGTTCCCCCTCCAGGGCATTCCAGATTTCGGCGGGTCTGCCGTGAATAAACTCCGCCCCCAACTCGACCGGAACGTGCAACGCAGGATCGGTTTGAGTGAAGATCCTTCCACCAACGCGGTTGCGGGCTTCAAGTATCGTCACGCGCAGTCCCGCTGTTCCCAATTCCGCCGCGGCCGTGAGACCAGCCGCTCCGGCGCCGATTACGATTACGTCCGTTATCCCGGTTATTTTCTGTTCGTCCGACAAATCACCCTCCGTCTCGCTGATCTGGGGATAGGCCCGGCAAAACATGCATTCGAGCTCTGCGATGATTCGCCGATTCGATGACGCCAAAGTTCTATGGGTTGGGAACTGCCGGTGCTCAGGGTCGGCTCTTCTTGGCGTACGCTTTACGTCCTATATCCTTCACACAGCTCTTGCTCATTGTTCCCGCATCTCACATGCAAATCCGATCTTGGTACGAGGTGCAGCATGCCAAAGAGCAGTCATTCTGGAAAAAAGCGACGCGGCAGCCACGCGCCGCAGAAGTCGCGATGGGTTGCCAACGTCAAGACAGACTCTACTCATCCTCCAGCAGGGCTGTTCACCAAGAGTGCCAGTATCATCGCCAGGTCTCTGGCTTCGAAAAAAGTTTCACCGGGCGGACCGGCTTCCGGGTTGCGGATGCTTACCTTCTACATCAATCGTGCCGGGCGCGGCTTAACTGCCAAGCGGCGGCATGAGTTGGAGAAAGCCAAAGCTCTGCTATCAGCACGGGTACGTGATCGCCGGGAAGGTAAGCGGGCGGCATGACCCTAAATCCATTTACTCGCCGGCTTCTCCCCGCAGGGCGGAGAGCCACGCGGGCCCCGGTATCGCCGTAAGTCGTTGATACATATTGGCAAACGGCACCTCCAGGCGGAATTTGGCACGCGAAAGTCCCCTTGGTAGGGAGCCTCCAAACCTCTGCGCTCTCCTACATTTTCCTGTGAAGAAAACCGATCTACGTGGATTACCCGAGGGAAGTTCCTGATCTCCACATGTTAAGACGTGTAGAGTCCCGCGCACCCTGAGCTCGTTGCATGCGCTGCTGACTGGATTGTGAGCTCAGATTCACCGGAGGAATCGATGAAAGCCAACCTGCGAGCTTCCCGCGAAGGAAGCCGCATTCCGGAAAATGCCACTCCGAACGCCACTGTTCAGGCTCCCGCTGATCCTCAAGACCTCGCTGTAATCCTGTCGGCCCTGCAGACCATGCGCGACGGAGATTTTTCCGTTCGCTTGCCAGGCTCCTGGACCGGAATTCCGGGCAAGATCGCCGACACGTTCAACACGATCGTCTCGGCAAACCAGCAGATGGCGCGGGAGATGCGAAGGGTTGGCAACGCCGTCGGGAAAGAGGGAAGAACCCGGGAACGAATCGACCTTTATGAGGGGCGCGGCGCTTGGGGCGAGATGGAAGTGTCGGTCAATACCCTCATCGAAGATCTGTCCCGGCCTACCGTGGAAGTGACGCGCGCGATCGCGGCTGTCGCTCAAGGCAATCTCACACAAACTGTACGGCTCGAAGTAGACGGCCGTCCCCTGGAAGGCGAATTCCTGCGTTCTGCCAACCTGGTCAATACCATGATCCAGCAGCTTAGCGTGTTCACCGCGGAGGTCACCCGTGTGGCTCGGGAAGTGGGCACCGACGGAAAGCTGGGCGGCCAAGCGGTTGTGCCGGGAGTGGCCGGTACTTGGAAAGATCTGACCGACTCCGTCAATTCCATGGCCAGTAACCTCACCGGACAGGTGCGGAACATCGCAGAAGTTGCAACCGCCGTAGCCAGCGGCGATTTGTCCAGAAAGATCACCGTCGACGTTAGAGGAGAAATTCTTCAGCTGAAGGAAGCGATCAACACGATGGTGGATCAGCTCCGGTCGTTCGCGTCCGAGGTCACGCGGGTTGCTCGCGAAGTCGGCACCGATGGCAAACTGGGCGGTCAGGCTGCCGTACCAGGCGTGGCCGGAACCTGGAAAGATCTCACTGACTCCGTCAACGCAATGGCGGGCAATCTGACGTCGCAGGTGCGCAACATTGCCGAAGTGACCACCGCGGTAGCCCGCGGCGACCTGTCTCGCAAGATCACGGTCGACGTGAAAGGCGAGATTCTCGAGCTGAAAAACACCATCAACACCATGGTCGATCAGCTGAACGGGTTTGCCGGAGAGGTTACGCGTGTCGCCCGAGAAGTAGGTACGGAAGGGAAGCTTGGTGGCCAGGCTGAAGTGCCCGGCGTCGCTGGCACCTGGAAAGACCTCACCGACAATGTCAACCTGATGGCCAGCAATCTTACCGGCCAGGTCCGCAATATCGCCGAGGTGGCAGCAGCCATCGCCAGTGGCGATCTTTCGCGAAAGATTACGGTCGACGTGCGCGGCGAGATTCTCCAGCTTAAAGAAACCCTAAATACGATGGTTGACCAACTCAATCGCTTCGCGGGCGAAGTCACCCGGGTCGCGCGCGAAGTCGGCACGGAAGGCCGTCTCGGTGGTCAAGCCAACGTTCCTGGTGTCGCCGGTACGTGGAAAGACCTCACGGACTCCGTGAATTCTATGGGGGGCAATCTGACCGCCCAGGTGCGGAACATTGCCGAGGTCACGACGGCTGTAGCCCGCGGTGATCTCTCGCGCAAGATCACGGTCGATGTGAAAGGCGAAATTCTTGAGCTGAAAAACACTATCAACACCATGGTCGATCAACTGAACGCGTTCGCGGGCGAGGTCACCCGCGTCGCTCGTGAAGTTGGTACCGAAGGCAAGCTGGGAGGCCAGGCCGAGGTGCCGGGCGTCGCCGGAACCTGGAAAGACCTCACCGATAACGTAAATCTCATGGGCAGTAATCTGACCGGTCAGGTTCGTAACATCGCTGAGGTGGCGACGGCGGTTGCCCGGGGTGACTTGTCGCGCAAGATCACGGTCGATGTGAAGGGTGAGATTCTCGAGCTGAAAGACACCATCAACACCATGGTCGACCAGCTCCGGTCGTTTGCTGCCGAAGTCACTCGCGTGGCGCGCGAAGTGGGCACTGACGGACGTTTGGGTGGTCAGGCCCAGGTGCCCGGAGTTGCCGGTACGTGGAAAGACCTGACCGACTCTGTCAACTCGATGGCGAGCAACCTCACCGCTCAAGTGCGCAATATCGCTCAAGTCACGACTGCGGTTGCGCGCGGTGATTTGTCGAGCAAGATCACGGTCGACGTTAAGGGCGAGATTCTTGAGCTGAAGAACACCATCAATACGATGGTTGATCAGCTGAACGCCTTCGCGGGAGAGGTAACCCGGGTGGCTCGTGAAGTTGGCACGGAAGGTAAGCTGGGTGGCCAGGCGCAGGTGCCAGGCGTAGGCGGTACCTGGAAAGATTTGACCGACTCGGTGAACTCGATGGCTGGCAACTTGACGGCTCAGGTCCGCAACATTGCCGAAGTGACCACCGCGGTCGCCCGCGGTGACCTGTCACGCAAGATCACGGTTGACGTGAAGGGCGAGATTCTCGAGCTGAAGAACACCATCAACACCATGGTCGATCAGCTGAATGCGTTTGCCGGAGAGGTCACCCGCGTTGCCCGCGAAGTGGGAACGGAAGGAAAACTCGGTGGGCAGGCCGAGGTTCCGGGCGTGGCCGGAACCTGGAAAGACCTTACCGACAACGTCAACTTCATGGCCAGCAATCTCACGGGCCAGGTCCGCAATATTGCCGAGGTCGCGACCTCCATTGCGAACGGTGACCTGTCCAAGAAGATTACCGTCGATGTTCGCGGCGAGATTCTCCTGCTCAAGGAAACTCTCAACACCATGGTGGAACAGTTGCGCTCGTTCGCCGCCGAGGTCACCCGGGTGGCCCGCGAAGTCGGTACCGAAGGGCGGCTGGGTGGACAGGCAAACGTAGCCGGTGTCGCCGGCACGTGGAAGGATCTTACGGACTCGGTGAATGCGATGGCCGGCAACCTCACGTCGCAAGTGCGGAATATTGCCGAGGTGACCACCGCCGTTGCTCGCGGCGATCTGTCGCGCAAGATTACCGTCGACGTGAAGGGCGAAATTCTCGAGCTGAAGAACACCATTAACACGATGGTCGATCAGCTCAATGCGTTTGCTGCTGAAGTGACCCGCGTGGCTCGCGAGGTTGGTACCGAGGGCAAGCTGGGCGGCCAGGCGCAGGTTCCCGGCGTTGCAGGAACCTGGAAGGACTTGACCGACAACGTTAATGTGATGGCCGCCAACCTGACCGAGCAGGTGCGCGGGATCGTGAAGGTCGTGACAGCGGTCGCCAACGGCAACCTTACTCAGAAACTGACCGTCAATGCGAAAGGCGAAGTAGCTGCTCTCGCCGAAACCATCAACAACATGACGGGAACGCTGGCGACCTTTGCCGACCAGGTTACTACCGTCGCCCGTGAAGTCGGCGTCGAAGGCCGTCTGGGTGGGCAAGCCAACGTACCGGGAGCCGCCGGCACCTGGAAGGATCTGACCGGCAACGTGAACTTGCTGGCTGACAATCTCACAAACCAGGTGCGCGCGATCGCCGAAGTTGCCACCGCGGTCACCAAAGGAGACTTAACGCGGTCCATCCAGGTAGAAGCCCGCGGCGAAGTGGCCGAGCTCAAGGACAACATCAACACCATGATCGATAACCTCCGCCTGACCACCGACCGCACTAAGGAGCAGGACTGGCTCAAGACGAATCTGGCCAGACTGACCGGGATGCTCCAAGGACAGCGCGAACTTACCCGGGTCGGGCGGATGCTGCTCTCCGAACTCGTTCCCTTGCTGGATGCTCAACAGGGAGTAATTTTCCAGATGGAAGGAACGGAAGGATCCGGTGCCCTGGTGATGCTCTCTGCCTTTGCGGGGGATGGTCAGGACGGCCAGCTGCGAAGGATCAAGCTCGGCGAGGGGCTGATTGGTCAATGTGCGGCCGAAAAGCGCAGGCTGCTTATCACCAGCCTGCCGCCCGATACCTCCCCCATCCGCTCTGGATTATTTGAGGCTGTTCCGCGCAGCGTGGTGGTGCTCCCGATTCTCTTCGAAGACCAGGTGAAGGCGGTTATCGAATTGGCATCGCTGACCGAGTTTACTGCCTCGCATCTTGCCTTCCTCGAGCAACTCACGGCCAGCATCGGGATCGTCCTCAACAGTATTGAGGCGACCATGCAGACCGAAGCCCTGCTAACACAATCCCAGCAGCTGGCCACCGAACTGCAAACCCAGCAGCGCGAATTGCAGCAGACCAACGAACAGTTGGCGCTGAAAGCTCAGCAGCTGGCTGAGCAGAACGCCGAGGTCGAGCGCAAGAACCAGGAGATTGAGCAAGCCCGCCGGGCGCTCGAGGAAAAAGCCAAAGAGTTAGCCCTGACTTCCAAGTACAAGTCGGAGTTCCTCGCCAACATGTCCCATGAGCTGCGAACTCCGCTCAACAGCATCCTGGTCCTGGGTCAGCAGCTCGCCGATAACCCCGATGGCAATCTCTCCAACAAGCAGGTTGAGTTCGCTCGCACCATTCATGGCGCGGGGACCGACCTGCTGAATCTGATCAGTGACATCTTGGATCTTTCCAAGATCGAATCTGGAACAGTTTCTGTCGAGGCCGAGGAGGTGCTGTTCTCGACTCTGCTCGAGGCGGTCGCGCGTCCCTTCCGACACGAAGCCGACGACCGGCATCTGAACTTCGAAGTTCGCACCGACTCAATGCTCGGGCGAAGCATCGTCACTGACGCCAAGCGCCTGCAGCAGGTCTTGAAGAATCTTCTATCGAATGCGTTCAAGTTCACCGGAACGGGCGGGGTGCGCCTCTCCGTGTCAGTGGCTCGCAGCGGATGGAGCGACGACAGCGTCATTCTGCAAAAGGCCGTTTCGGTGGTTGCCTTTGAGGTGGTGGACACCGGGATTGGGATCCCGGCAGACAAGCAGAGGATTATCTTCGAGGCCTTCCAGCAGGCGGATGCAGGGACCAGTCGCAAGTACGGCGGCACCGGCCTCGGGCTCGCCATTAGCCGCGAATTGGCGAGTCTGCTCGGTGGAGAGATTCAGCTCCGCAGCGTACCGGGTAAGGGTAGCACCTTCATCTTGTATCTCCCTGCGGTCTATGCCGGCCCGGTCGTGCCCCGGGCAGGTGCGCCGAATGAACCGCCAGTCACGGCGATTCTGCCACCATCTTTGACCGTCAGCGCATTGCCGGTCCCCATTGTTGAAGACATACCGGACGACCGGAACCAACTGGAGCCGGATGATTCAGTCCTCTTGATTGTGGAAGACGACCCGCACTATTCGCGAATCATTCGCGATGTTGCGCGCGAGCAGGGCTTCAAGACCGTCATTGCCCGGACCGGTATCGACGCCCTGAACCTGGCTCGTGAATATCATCCAACCGCCGTGTCGCTCGATGTGTTCCTGCCCGACATGCTGGGCTGGACTATTCTGAACCACCTGAAGCGGGATTCTGCGACCCGCCACATTCCGGTTCAGATGTTGACCGTGGACGAAGACCGCCAGCATGGCTTGGCTCGTGGCGCTTTTTCTTTCGCCACGAAGCCAACCACCGCCGACGGGTTGGCTGCAACCCTGACTCGAATCAAGGACTATACGAGTCGTACCCGCAAGCGTTTGCTTATCGTCGAGGACGATGCCCGCGAGCAATACACGATCCGCGAGCTCCTCGGTTCAGACGATATCGAGATCTCCGTTGCCGGTACTGGGGCCCAGGCCCTGGATGCACTGAAGAACGAGACGTTTGATTGTGTGGTTCTCGACTTGCGCCTGCCCGATATGTCCGGTTTTGAGGTGCTGGAGCAAATTCGAGACTCTTCGTTATGCGCCGAGGTTCCGGTAGTGGTTTTCACGGGGAAGGAGCTTTCCCCAGATGAGGACACACGCCTCCGGTCGATTGCTCGCAGCGTGGTGGTGAAAGGCGTGGAGTCCCCTGAACGCCTACTCGACGAAACGGCTCTGCTGCTTCACAGATCGGTCTTGAAGTTGCCGTCCGAAAAACAGGAAATGCTCGACCGCCTGCACCGCTCCGACGATGCGCTGATCGGCAAGAAGGTGCTGGTGGTCGACGACGACGTTCGCAATATCTTCGCGCTCAGCAGTATCCTCGAACGGAGGGGCATGACCGTGCTGACGGCTGGAACCGGGCAGCAGGCCATTGCTCTGCTCGAATCCACTCCCGACGTCGCAATCGTTCTGATGGACATTATGATGCCCGGATTGGATGGATATGAGACCATGCAAGCGATCCGTCAAAAACAGGCGTTCCGAAGATTGCCGATCATTGCGCTGACGGCGAAGGCGATGAAGGGGGACCGCGAAAAGTGTCTCGAGGCGGGTGCCTCTGAATATCTCGCGAAACCCGTGAACACCGATCAACTGCTTTCCGCAATGCGCATGTGGTTGCACCGGTGAGCGGCACAGTCGAAATTATGCCCGCGAAGGAACATCTCATGAGCCCGAAGGAAAAGGTCAACATTCTGATGGTCGATGATCAGCCCGGCAAGCTGCTCAGCTACCAGGCAATCCTCGAAGAGCTCAATGAGAATTTGATCAAGGCGGCTTCTGCTCGCGAGGCGCTGGACTCCCTGCTCAAGCAGGACGTCGGCATCGTTCTGATGGATGTGAGCATGCCCGATATGGACGGGTTTGAATTGGCCGACCTCATCCGCCAGCATCCACGCTTTCAAAATACGGCGATTATCTTTATATCTGCCGTGCATCTGACCGCGCACGACCTGCAGCGTGGCTATGCACGGGGTGCCGTCGACTACATTTCTGTCCCGTTTGACCCCGAACTGTTGCGAGCCAAGGTTGCGGTTTTTGCCGAGCTCTATCGCAGAACCCGTCAACTGGAGACTCTGAATAAGGACCTTGAGGCACGCGTCTCCGAACGGACCGCCGCGTTGGAGGACCACTCCCGAAATCTCAAACTCCTCAACGATGAGCTGCTCATGCGCAACCAGCAACTGGATGCCATCGTGGCCACCGCTCCCGATATTATTTTCAGCAGCGAGGCGGGGGGAGACCGGGATTTTCTCAGCGAGCGCTTCTACGAGTACACCGGAGCAGCGCCCAATTCGGCCCAGGGCATGGGTTGGATGCAGTACGTGCATCCCGACGACCGGGAGCAAATTGAATCTCAATGGCAGAGTTGCTTGAAAGATGCTGAGCCCTACGAATCTGAGTATCGCCTGCGCAGTCGTTCGGGTGAGTATCGATGGTTTCGCGCGCGGGCCATGCCGGTTCGGAATTCCGTGGGTGTCGTCACCAAATGGTACGGCACCTGCGGTGATATCCATGATCACAAGTTGCTCGAAGAAGCCATTCGCAAGGACGCCGCTTCGCTCGAGCGAACCGTTCGGATCCGGACCGAAGCTTTGCGCAAGCTGTCCGGGCGTCTCATGACGCTCCAGGAAGAGGAGCGCCGCCGGATCGCACGGGAACTCCACGATAGCGTGGGCCAGGAACTGGCAGCTGCTAAAATGCATCTGGATCGCGTCACTCTTGCAGACCCCGAGCGCGAATCGATTACCTCTGAAGCTGTGGACAGCCTCAAGCGCGCCATCCAGCAGGTGCGGACGATTTCTCACTTGCTGTACCCTCCCTTGCTCGACGAGGTTGGGCTGGTTTCTGCTTTGCGTTGGTACCTGGAGGGCCTGACCGCGCGCAGCGGGATCAAGATTTCATTCTGTGCAATGCCGGAGCGGTTTCCGCGTCTCCCGCGTGAAATGGAAGCGGCAATTTTTCGTATGATCCAGGAGTCGATGACCAACGTGTACCGGCATTCGGAAGCTACAGAGGGCTCGGTACTCTTGACTCAGGCGGGAGACTCCATCAGTGTCCAGGTCGTCGATAATGGACGCGGAGTAAGCGACGAAATCCTTCGCATGGACGCTTCCGCCCTTGGGGTCGGGCTGGGCGGCATGAAGCAGCGAGTCGAGGAATTTAATGGTAAGTTGCGCATTGCCGCGACGTCTCCCGGAACTATGATCGAGGCCGTACTACCTTTTCCGGGTGTGCTGAATGATATGACTATTAGGGAGTCCGCCCCCATGGCCCGCATTGGCTGAGAGGGCTCTTCCCGGGGGCAAGGACTCGGTTGTGCGAATCTTCATCGCGGATGATCATGAAATCTTCAGGCGCGGCCTGAAATCGTTGCTCGAAAGTCGGCCTGGATGGCAAATCTGTGGCGAAGCTGCCGACGGTCTAGAGGCCGTCAAGCAGGCTCTCCAGCTTGAGCCTGACGTCGTTGTTTTGGATGTCTCCATGCCCGGCCTGAACGGCCTTGATGCCACCCGCCGAATTATGGCGGAGCGCCCAGAATCGAGGGTGGTGATTCTGAGTCAGCATGAGCCGTCGTTCTTGGAAACCTCGGCTCTCGATGCTGGCGCCAGGGTATACCTCACCAAAACCGATGTCGGGCAGAAACTCGTTCGTGCGATCGAGGGCTTGCTCTCCGCATCTTCCGATGCGCCCCACGTTTCCCGCTGACCTATCCCCGAAAGTCTTTATCGAAGTCGATGTTTCCTCAGCTGTTTTCCGGAAAGAACTGAATAGCTCCTTCTCAGGACCTGACAACCTCGTCCGTAGAGCTGTCCGACAAAACCTGTGTCCAGGGACCGGCATCCAACAGTAGCCCGACGATGCACACTGCTTTTAGGAGGACACATGGCACATTACGGTACTCTGCGGAATGTATTTCCGTCTGCTGCCACCGACGATATCCGCGGCGCTCACGTATACGGCAAGCAGGACAAGAAACTAGGTAAGATCGCGGACGTCATATTTGATCATAACAACGGGAATATCATTTACGTCGTCGTCGATACCGGGGGCTGGCTATCCAGCAAGAAATTCATCCTGCCGGCGAATCAATTAAGCGAGTCGGCACGGCACGAGCACGACTACGTCGTCGATTTGGGCCAGGATCAAATCGAGAAATTCCCGGCCTACAGCGAACAGGATTTGGAATCGGAAGAATCCTGGGATCTCTACGAGAATCGCTATCGCGACTCGTGGAGCGAGGGCTCAATTCTTCATCGCGAAGGCTCAAGTCGCGCCATCACACCGCCGCCGCAGGATATGGCAGGCGCCACCGGCCCCAAAGCGGCTCCCTCAGGTCCGAGAGAAGTTGAGAATGCGGAAGCGGATCTCGAGGCGGCGTCTGCGCCCGGCGATCGCGTTTTTCCAGCATCTGGACGGGAACTCGACAGGAATCCTGTCCCGGGAAGCGTAGGCTCGCGCTGGGAGGCCTTCCAGGAATCCTTGCGCAATCGCCGGAAAGAGGTGACTTCCAGCTGCCCCCAGTGTGGCAAGTCCGCAGATACCGCGACAGGTGGGGAGCGGAATACGCGTGGGACCGGGACCTAAACCTCTGCTGGCCGCGTCGGTGGTTACCCTGTTTCTGTGAAAAGGACAGGGTCGCCACCCTACTGAGCTCCATCAGTCGCTACTCTACCAGGGTCGCCTAATCGCCCAGCCATTCCGCGAGTCCTTGTAGAGGCTCGACAAAGTCGCAGATGATTTTTGTCGTTGCGACAAGCGGAACTGCCAGAATCAGGCCAGCGGCGCCCCAAATCCATGCCCAGAACAGCAGTGATAGAGTGACCGCCAGTGGATTCAGCCGCAAGCGACGCCCGATCAGGTGAGGATAAAGCGCGTTCATGCTTACTACGTGAAGAACCAGAACGGTGAGCACGACTGCAATCAGACTCGTCTTGGTCAGCGTGCCCAGGCCGATGGCAATGGGCGCTAGCAATGCGCCGAAAATCCCCAGGTACGGAATCAAGCCGACGAATGCGCTGATGCTTCCCACAAAGTAAAAATAGGGAACACCTAGCACCCAGAAAATCACGGTACAAATGACTGAATTGAGGCAGCCGACGATTAAGTTGCCAACAATGAAAGCGCGCACCATCTCCGAGATCCGGCCAATGGTTCGGTAGCCTGTGCCCCGATGTTCTTTGGGAAGGAGATGTAACGTCGCCGCATGTACGTGCTTTTTCCAGGTGAGCATGAAGTAAATCAGGAAAGGCACGAAGCTGGCGGCCAGGGCAATATCTCCGAACTGGCTCGCTCCCGCCGAAATCAGCCTGGTCAGCGTCGGGGGTTCCTGCACTTGCACCGGCACCGGAGGAGTCTTGCCATTGGGCTGTTGCACGGCCACCCGCGTCGCATTCTCCAGCCTTTCCACCTCATTCTGTAACTTGCGCAAGCTGACACGAATCGTCGACGAGTATCGCGGGACTTCCTTCACAAAGTCGATCGCCCGGTTGTAAAAGAACAACGTAATGCCAGCCGCCAGGCCTATCATCAGCAGCAGTGCAATCAGCGATCCGATGCCTCTTGGTACGTGATAACGCGCCAGGATTACTACCAGAGGGTCCAAAACAAATGCGAGGAGCGCTGACAGCAGAATTGTGATCAGAACCGTTTTAAGGAAGTAAATCAGCCCGATGCCGGCCGCCACCGCAATGATCATCTGGGCGATGGCTCCGGTCTTAATGGACCCGGTCAGTACCTCTACGCCTTCCTTGAGAGCGGAGGCGGCTTGCGCATTCTGCTTCCCCCCCTGGAGTATGCCTTGTACGTCGGCGAACCGGCGCGTTATCCAGCGCGGCCGTTCCTGCTGCTCCTCTGTTCTACCCAAATGACGCCCCCGTCCTGAAACTAGGGCGATCTCAGACCTCCGTAAATACCGTGAAAGCTGCACGGCGCTGCTGCCTTTATGCTGATGCAATCGAGATAATGCCTGCGCCGCCAGTTAAAAACTTCCGCCGCGGCTCTCAGAGTGCTCCCGGTGCGCGCTATCGATCTCCAAAAAATGTTCTTCTTGCAACGTTGGCGCCGAACCCAGGCATCCGAACAGATCGGCAGGTGTACCTCGCGGCACGGTGGGAATAGTTGCGCCTGGGAGGTGGTCGTGTTGCGACAGCGCCAAATATCCATCTGTATCTGCGCGTTAGAAATCGACACAGGAAGACTCATACGCTGAAGCTCGCTCAAGCTCATAACGAGATCCACGACCTGCTGGCCCGAAATCATTGTGGTTCGGGCAGGCGTCTTTCCCTGGGTTGCCTGGCGCGTGCGGCAGCACATTGCCAGGCATGTGAATTGTGGAAGAACGCCACCCAGACAGTTTTCGGACATGGACCTGCCGGAGCCAGAGTGATGTTTGTCGGAGAGCAACCCGGCGATCAGGAAGATCGTGACGGACGACCTTTCGTCGGACCTGCCGGCAGGATTCTTCAGGACGCCATGCGCGAGGCGGGCATGGATCCTGGCGAGGTTTATCTGACCAACGTAGTGAAGCACTTTCGATGGGAACGTGCGCAACGAGGCAAGCGCCGGATCCATAAGAAGCCGCGACAGTCCGAAATCGATGCTTGTCGTCCCTGGTTGGACGCTGAGTTGGACGCTGTGCATCCCGAGATTCTCGTCTGTCTGGGGGCAACCGCTGCCAAAGCACTGCTTGGAAGAGCATTCAGCATCCGCCGCCAGCGGGGACAATTGATAGAATCGCCGCTTGCAGCGTATACGTTAGCGACCACGCACCCTTCGGCGATTTTGCGCGCGCAAGATCCCAAGTCACGGCACGCTGCAATGCTAGCCTTCATTGCCGACCTCCGGACTGTCAGGCGACTGCTCACCAAAGTGCGCCCGAAAAGGGTAGCGCTCCGTCCTACAAGTGTTAAGCAAGTGAAATAGGGCGTTGACTGGATTGTTGGAAACAGCATGCAACTTCAAAATGTCGACAGTTCTTAGCAACATCGGCCCTCCAAAATCCTCAAACAAGCCCGAGCTGGTCAGTTTCGGCTGGCTGGCTCGTGCTCCCGCCAAATCGGCTTTCTGTCCCAGGAACCGGCTTCAACCCAGGAACAGTTCCGATCGCTGGCGACCCTGCGGGCTACTGCGGCGTCCGGAGTCGGAACGCTTTCCCCGCCGTCAGGAACCGTCAAGCCCTCCTGCGGTTGTAAGATCTAGGTCTGTACAGGCTATACCCGATATGGGACCTTCCTACCCTATGCCATTATTGGAAACGTTTCGGGATCGGCGTGTTCTCGAGGCGAATGCAATGGTGTCAGCTGAGCGAATCCCGGTTTGATTCCGAAAAGTTCACAGATCGACTTGCACGACCCGCTAAAGCGGACACACCAACAGCGTGGTTGAGGAGGCCCCCTTATGGATGCGACACGCATTCTGATAGCAGATGACCATGAGGTTGTTCGCAAGGGTATTCGAGCAATTGTTGAGAAGCATCCCGGCTGGGAAGTGTGCGGCGAGGCCGCGGACGGCCGGAAAGCTGTCGCTATGGCGGACGAACTCCGTCCCAACGTTGTCGTGATCGATATCGGCATGCCGCTATTGAATGGTCTGGAGGCAACCCGCCAGATTCTGAAGAATCGCCCAGCCACCAGGGTGCTGGTTCTTAGCGTCTATGAATCAGAGCAACTGGTCGAGCAAGTTCTGGAAGCGGGCGCAAGAGGGTACGTGTTGAAGTCCGACGCAAGTCGTGATCTGGTTAGCGCCGTCGAGGAACTCGAAAGGGACCATACATTCTTTACCTCCAAAGTCGGTCAACTGGTTCTCGAAACGTTCCTCAATAAGCGCCCGAACGACGAGTCGCGAAGAAGCGCCGGTCCACTCACCTCGCGCGAGCGCGAGGTCGTCCAACTGCTGGCTGAAGGGAAGAGCACGAAGGAAGTCGCCGTGGCCCTCAACCTCAGTGTCAAGACGGCAGAGACCCATCGATCCAATATCATGCGCAAACTGAACGTACACTCGGTCAGCGAACTCGTTCTGTACGCTGTCAGGAACAATATCGTGCAGATTGAGCCTCCCCTCGCGAACACTGGATCCTAACGCGACAAGCTTACCGATTGCCTGGAACTGTGAGAGCGGCCGCGATGGCCGCTCTTGTCGCTTGTATGTTGTGGAACTTGGCGCGGCTAGAGGGGCACGATTCCGTTGCGGAGTGCATAGCGTACCAGGTCAGCGGTGGAGTGCAGATCTAACTTCCGCATCACGTTGGCGCGATGGGTCTCCGCGGTCTTAACGCTCAGCTTTAGCAGATCGGCAACCTCCTGGCTTGTTTTTCCCTGTGCCAGTAGCTGCACTACTTCCTGCTCCCGCTGCGTCAAGCGAGTCTTCCGCATTTTCTTGTGGGCCGTTGACTGCAGGATGTTTTCATTTAACATTCCGTTGGTGAAACTGGGACTGAAAAACGTTCGCCGCCGTTCAACCGCTTCAATCGCCGCGACCAGGTCCCGGGCCAGATCGGACTTCGTCAGGAATCCGCGCGCTCCGGTCTCCAATATGCCTTGCAGGACCGCATCCGACTCGTGAACCGTTAGGAAAACGACACCGCTTTTTGGAGCAGTGCTACGAAGCTCTCGCGCAGCGTCGATACCGTTCAAAGTCGGCATCCCGATATCTAACAGCACAATGTCCGGTTGCAATTCGGCTGCCTTGGTGACAGCCTCCCGGCCATCGGAGGCTTCGCCGCACACTTCCCAACCGGGATGCTCTTCCACCAGGCGCCGCACGCCGCTGCGCACGACCTCATGGTCATCAGCGATGAATATTCGCAAAGGCTTCGGCACGAATTACCTCCCGAGCAGAGCTGAGGGTCTGGCCCGATCCCGCTTCTGCCTGAAACAAACCGATTACGCACCCGGTCCGCCTGCCACTATTGTGGGGAGACCCTTGAGTGTGCATGGATAAAGCCGGCATCGGGACGGGAACCGACAACCGATTTCCTCAGAAAACGCCGCAACCGGATCCGGGCCTGGTGCAACTGCGATTTTGAGTTGCCCACCGTACATCCCAGTTTTCGAGCGATCTCACTGTGAACCATGCCCTCGACATCGTGCAACACAAAAACCGCCCGATAGCCTCGAGGCAACCGCCGCAGGGCCCGCGTCAAGGCAATGCGGTCGATGGTTCCGGCGAGGTGAGCATCCTCAACCGAAAGACATTTCGTCGGCGCGTTGTCGGTGGACCCGTTCTCCGAAGGAGTCAGGGTGACCGGCACGGGGCGGCCACGGCGGCTGCGCAGTTTCATCAACACTACGTTGACCGCCAGCCGATGAAGCCAGGTTGAGAGCGCCGAATCACCGCGAAAACTCGACAACTTGAGAAAACATTGCAGGAAGGCCTCCTGCGCGCAGTCTTCCGCTTCCGACGGTTCACGCGTAATGCGTAGACAAATCGAATAGACCCTCGGCCAGTGAGCTTTGTAGAGAAGGGAAAAGGCCTCGCAGTCTCCTTGTTGAGCTCGCTCAATCAATGTCCTCTCGGATGCCGGGGAACCCAAACTTTGCACGGTGTGTCTCCTTAAGCAACGCGCTGCTTTCACTTTGCAAAATATTCCAGAGTTGGCGGCAAGGAGAATCCGGTGTCTGTCGTACCACATCGCTCTGAATGTCCTAGAAGGAAAGATCTCAACGACTAGAAGAGGAGATCCATACGGGTAGGCGCGGAAAAGCTTGTATTAGCTGCTCCTCGGAACTGTATGGGCGACCGGAAAATCCGGGGAGGACATGGATCCCCGGGTGCGCAGGTTTATGCGACCTGCAATAGATACCCGGCAAAATCGCGATGACCTATGACTCCGGCGCCGCCAAACTTGCTTCCGGCAAGATCTCCTTTCTGCTGTTTATCAGGTATAAAAACCATGCCACGAACCAACAACGCCGATCAGACCTGCATCAAAGGCAATTAGCTCACACCCCGTGGAGGCTCACGATGGATTTGCGGGCCACCACGGTGCAAGATCTTCAGGCATTCTTGACGGAGTCGATTAAGGATACTTCCAAAGCCCGCCCAACTGTGCTCGGAACGATTGAGAAGGGAAGGTGACCGTGGTGGATGCCTTGCCTGCAAAGTTCGTATGGGAACAAATCTCGTTCGGAGCTGGAGATCGAATGGTAAAGCGACGCAAGAAGTTACATGGGACGGTCAAAAAGGTCATCAAGCCTGTGGTTCCGACTGAGAAGGAAAAGGCTCAGATTGATGTCCACGAGGGCGATCATCTCTACCGGGAGATTCGGATTGACAACCTCGTGACCGACGAAAATGGTCAAAAGTCCAAGTTAAAAGAAGGTGAACCGGTTGACCTCATCGTCGAAACCCATTCCGATCCCAGCCTAAAAAAGCCAGAAGACCCTTAAGGTTGTCCAAGGTTTTCTCTAAGACCGGCGATGGACGGCGCTTGAGACCGTACTGGTTCTTTCCGGAAGCTCTCTGTCCGATGGCCGGCCGCCCCGGTCTTCGCTCGCCTTCTTTGGAAACGACCTGAACCGGTGCGTTCCCCCGGTTCCGGCCGCCCCGGATTTACAGGATCAATAGTATGGACGGGCGAATTCTGCGGACCAAAAATACCTAGGGCGCTCAGTCTGCATTTGTTGGCTGCAGATTTGGGTAAAAACCATAACCGATCTCCCCAAGCACCAATACTTTGGGAATAGATTTGAACACTTTGAGTACTGACAGTCACGGCTCGTGGGCGCCAGTTCCTGGACAAGCGGCATGCAAGCACACTGTCCAAGTCTATGCAGACGAGAATTTTCTGCTTGAGGTGCTCGGTCGATATGTCAGCGAGGCCCTCGGAGCCGGTGACACGGCAGTGGTGATCGCCACAAGCCCCCACTGGGTGGGGCTTGAGCGGCGTCTGCAAGCTCTCGGCTTTGATCGACGGAAAGCGATCGAGGAACGGCGCTACATCTTCCTCGACGCTCGCGAGGCCCTTGCTCGCATCTCCTCGACTGGCATCATCAATGAGAGCAAGTTTGAAGAACTGATTGACGGGATTCTGCGCGATGCCCGCACTGCTCCAAGTGCCTCACTGCGCCATGTCGCCATCTTTGGCGAGGTCGTTGCCCTTTTGTGGGCCGAAGGCAAGCGCGAACAAGCCATCCGTCTTGAGCAGTTGTGGAATCGCTTGGCCCTGAAGCACCGCTTCTCGCTTCTCTGCGCCTATCCTGCCGCCGGTTTTGACGGGGATCCAGACATCGAAGCTTTTGCCAGAATGTGCGCGGAACATTCTGCGGTGCTACCGACTGAAAGTTACTTTGCCCTTAAGAGCGAAAGTGAACGACTCGGCAACATCGCTCATCTCCAGCGAAAAAGCCAGATGTTGGACAAGCTGGAAGCGTCCCATGCCGAGGAAGCCCAATTCCGGTTGTTTGTCGATGCGGTTCGGGACTATGCCATCTTTCTCCTGGATTGTGAAGGCAGAGTCAGTAGCTGGAATGCTGGGGCTGAGCGCATCAACGGCTACAAGGCTTCGGAAATTAAAGGACGGCACTTTTCGTGTTTCTACCCCCAGGAGGACCAGCAAGCCGGCAAGCCGACCGCTCATTTGGTTGTGGCGGCGGATCTCGGCCGGGTTGAAGACGAAGCTTGGCGCGTACGAAAGGATGGCTCCAAATTCTGGGCGAATGTCGTTATTACTGCCATCAGAAACCATGCCGGCAAATTGGTAGGATTCGGCAAGGTCACCCGCGATTTCACGGACAAGATGCTCGCCGACCGGGCTCTCCAGGATGAAGTTACGGAACGCCAGCGTGCCCAGGCATCCCTCCAGGAGTCGGAGGAGGCCCTTCGCCACTTATCCCGCCATCTCTTGCGCACACAAGACGACGAACGCAGGCGTATCGGCCGGGACCTGCATGACAGCTTGGGGCAGTCTCTTGCCGTCTTGAAAATGAAGCTCGACTCTCTGGCCGTTTCACCCTCAGGTGACGACGATGCTCGCGACCTCGCCCAGTGCGTTCATCTGGCCGAGGAATCGATTCGGGAGGTTCGGACCATCGCCTATTTGCTGTACCCGCCCATGCTCGAAGAGATGGGATTGAAGTCTGCCATTCCCTGGTACCTCGATGGATTTTCCGCTCGAAGTGGAATTAAGACAACCTTCGAAGTCAGTCCTGATTTTGTGCGCCTCTCTCGCCACGCCGAGGTCGCCCTTTTCCGCGTACTTCAGGAATGTCTGACTAACATTCATCGGCATTCGGGAAGTGAACGCGCTGAGGTGCGGCTTGCTAAGCAAGCGGGCAATGGCATGCTCGAGATCAAAGACCAGGGCAAAGGAATTGCTTCGAGCATTCCCCAGCCGAGTGGGGAGGACTATACCCCAGGTTTCGGCATTGGATTGAGAGGCATGCGAGAACGTCTGCTACAACTGGGAGGAAACCTGCAAGTCATCTCGGGCGAGCTCGGAACGACCGTCAGGGCAATCGTTCCCCTGGGTGCCTAAATGCCATCGGCCCCCGGGTTTCATCTGGACAACCCAACCCTGCCATCCAACAAGGAAAAAGACCGCCGAATGCGCCCGCGAATCTTGATCGTTGACGATCACGAAATTGTACGCGAGGGCATGCGTGGGCTGATCCACCGGTCGCGACCTCAATGGGAGATCGCAGGGGAAGCCACAAACGGCAGTGCCGCGGTGGAAGCCGTTAAGGCGCTGAAGCCTGACGTAGCGGTCATTGATATCACCATGCCGGTCATGAACGGATTGGAAGCCGCGGCGCGAATTGCTGACCTGCAGCCATCGTGTCGTGTATTGATCTTTACCATGCACGAATCGGAACGTCTCTCCACCGAAGTCCGGCGAGCTCGCGCGCAAGGACTTGTGCTCAAGTCCGAAGCCGCTCGCGATCTGATTCGTGCGATTGAGAAGGTGCTGTCGGGTGGGGAGTTCTTCGGAGGTTCCTGACGCCGACAATTTTCCAGATGGACGCTTTGCGCGCGCCGTCATCGACTCAGGCCGGATAATTCGCAACTTGATGGCAACGGGCGTCAGCCTGGAGCACTCCCTGGAGAAGCCCCAACATCTTCAGCGCATTGACGAGAGGGCCAAGTTCCTGGTTTTCTTTCTTCGACCCCAACTCATCGATTCGTGTCAGGATGGCTGAACGAGCCGTTTCGATCTCAGCTGGCACGCGATCGGTGTCCATCTCAAGCATCGCAACGCGATACATCTCTGCCCAACGCTCATGCTCCCAGGATGTCGCCATGGTGGCTTCCTTTGCAGGGGTAATAACTTATTTATTAGATATTGCGTCGCGACCCGCAATACCAAGGAATCCGTACGCGTGGGCGCTTGGCAGCGCCCTTGCCTGCGCGGCAGGCGCGAACTGGACGTTCGGCTGCGTTGGCGAAAAGCTGGTCCTGGAAGAGCGCTCGGAGTTCCCCCCCCATGCTACGGAGACAAGCGTGGATGCCAAAAATACATGGAAGACCCTATTCACCGCCAAGCGGTCCTGCGGTTAACTCCCACCATTCGCTCAGTAGGTGGTGACCCATGCGCCCTGATGGTGCTTCCCGGTGGAGAGACCTGTATACGGCAGTCATCCAAGAAGTTGATTCTGAAAAACTCTCAACTCGACTTTATCGCGCCAAGATGGCGATTTGTGACCGCATCGAAGAATTGGGCGGTGACGGCAATTCTGCCGAACGTCTATCTCTGAAGCAGGCGTTGAACTTGCTCGGAAAACTGGAAGGTCTATATTTCTATGACCTTCCAAAGTCAGCGTGAGCCATCCTGGAATCCGCTTCCCCCAAAGCGGAGCAGGCCACTCTCCGGCAGCTTCAGCACAGGCGTGGCCGGAGATTGGCCTGCTAAGGCAGGAGGTTCCGCCAGAAGCCAGTGATTTCAAATTATCGCTGAATGTGGATGTCAATTCTGCTCGCACGCCTATGGTTCTTACATATATTGGCGCGACGCTGCATTTTTAACTCTCAGTCAGGTGCAACGGTAGGCTCGATTTAAGCTTCGCGCTTTGCGATGCTTCAGTTCAAGGTCGCCGGGATGATACGGAAATTAGCATCTGGACAATATCGCTTGTACTCGCGTAAGAAGAATCCCCGAACCGGCAGGCGTCGGAACTTGGGAACCTTCCCCACGCGGAAAGCTGCGGAAGCTCACGAGCGCGCCGTCCAATACTTCAAGCGCCGCTGACCCCTGCTTCGAAGGTGGTTCATCAAATTGCCTTCTGCTCGGTGGACCGCTCAACCTTCCTCGTCATACGGGCCTGAAGCACCCGCGAGGTCTTGCGGCTTGATGTTTTCGACCTTGAACTTGGCTGCCCGTTCACACATCGTTTTCAGCACTTCTTCCAACGGCGGGGCATCTCCCTTGATCCACCGCAAGGGGTTGATCCGTGCAACCACAAATGCGCGCAGATAAGGACTGACCAGTCCTCGCTCTTTGAGCTTCTTCACGGCCACCGCCACCTTCTCGTCAAGATCCAGCACCATCGAGGCGTGTCGCTCATGATCTTTGATTGCGACGCGCAGAGGCTCATCCGTGAAGCTCTCCAGGCGTCGCAGAATTGGATGGTAAGCCCCGCCGCCAAATCGCGGCACTCGTTCGTAGCAAATGCCGAGTGTCACCAGAGCGGCTTCCTCCAGATAGGAAACAAACTCCGACTCCGGTCGCCCAGCCTCCTCCTTTACCAAGTCATGGTAGATGCGAATCACCTCCAGCGATCGCTCTTTGAGGTTATGAGCTTTCTCCGTGTTAAGCGCCAGGATCTGCCAGGCAAGCTCGCGATCAGCCACGATGAGGGCGGTGATCGATTTCGCCCCCAGCCGCCGCATTGCCTCCAGCCGGTGCCGGCCGTTCGGTGTCCAGAAGCCGCCATTCGGCGCCGCAACCGCGATGACGGGATCAAGAAAACGGGCAGTCTTGTTGATGACGTCGGCCAGCCGCTTGTGATGCGCATCCGACAGATCGCGCTGGAACGGTGTGGGCTCAATCGCGTCTACCGGCAGGATGGCAAGGAGAGTGGGATGTCCCCCGAGCGGCTCCTTGTAGGCAGCGATCGGCATACCGCCCGCCTTCTCAATTGCAGAAACCAGATCTCTGACAGTTCCTTCCGAAATGTCCAGACGGCACTCCGCCGGGAGAAGGCCTTTGCTGCTGGCTTTGGCCTTGCGGGGACGGCGACGCGGAGCTGCACGCTTAACCATGAGCGAACTTTCATTGTAAATGGGCGTGGACAATGCCAACTGCATGGTCGATCGAATTTTCGCTTTTGCTTGACAGCTTCTTCGAATCCACCTGGACGAAAGGGAAGTACGAGGCAACCATGCCATGGTTGTGCACAATCCAACCATCTGTTGTCGAAGACGTTACTTGCGTAACCCCCGGGCGGCTCGTTCGGTTGTGCTACAATCTGCGCCCATAGGGTTCCCTGAACAGGCCATGGTTCATTCCAAGAATCGCAGGAGAGACGCGCGCGGCTGGTGTGGTCTGCTCGTTCTGGCCATTATCACGTCGTTGACCGTCAGTCTGGCGACTCGCTTCTGGACTCCGTCCACGCCACGTGTAAGCAGCGTGAAGGCTGTTCATGACCGGTCCAGCGAGCCCAAGCGTCAGCATTTCAACGCCGACGCGATGCGCTGGGTTGCCCCTGCTGAAACATCTTCCTTCTTTAAGCCGGCTAAGGTTGATTCACAAGTTGTTCCTCCTGAACCCACGGTTTCCGATCCTCTTTTTGCGCAAGCTCTGTACAATCGCCCTCCGCCTTCTTCCCGCATTTCTCTCTAGTCATTTTTCAAGCAGGGGAAAGCCCCGGTTTGTGGAACGGTAAGGTCCAGGTCCTGGGATCGCGCACGTAGATCCACGTCGCGCAGGCTGCCTGCTTGAAGGCTGCAACTTCCGTTAGTTGAGTCGTAAGCCCCGAAAGGGAGCATGAATGGCGACTGATCCCTTGTTATGCGAGAAGGATCTGGAGGCTTTGCGCGCTCTGGATACCTGCACCGTCTCCAACGCGGTCGAAACATTTGAAGTCAGGCTGCGGAATACCGGCTTTGCCGATTCGCGCATTCGCTGCATCTTTGAAGACCTTCCTCCGATGGTCGGATTTGCGGCAACCGCCCGCCTGCGTAGTGGTGAGCCGCCTGTATCCGGAGGCATTTTTCATGATCGCTCCGATTGGTGGAATAGCATTCTCTCCATTCCCCGTCCCCGGATCGTGGTGCTTGAAGACATTGATGATCCGCCCGGCGTTGGTGCGTTTCTCGGCGATGTGCACGCCGCCATGCTGAGTGCGCTCGGTTGTGTGGGATATGTCACCAATGGCGCGGTGCGCGAGTTGCCGCGGGTGCGCGAGATGGGTCTTCCCCTGTTTGCCGGCAACGTCGCCGTTTCTCATGCCTACGCACACATCTTCGACTTTGGGGCGGTGGTCACGGTAGGAGGCCTGGAAGTTAAGCCTGGAGTCGTGCTCCATGGAGATCGACATGGCTTGCTTACGGTACCCCGGGAAACGATCCGTGAAATTCCTACGGTCGCAGAAAAGTTGCGTCTCACCGAGCGAAAAATCATCGACCTGTGCCGCTCGGAGGATTTCTCCATCGAGCAGTTGCGGAAAGTCACGCAGGAATTGAGCGAGTGAAGATTGCTGGCCCCAGGGCCAGGGAAGGTTGGTTCCGGCATTGATGAATCAAAGGAACATCCCCAAAATCGTTCGGCGGCGCTTCCATCCGTCGAAGCTGGTGGGCTGGGGACTCACCGCAGCCGCGCTGGTGGGACTGCCTGTATGGATGGTCTCGTGCTCCAGCCATAATTCCAGCGTCGAAGCGAATTCGCAAGCGGCACCCACGGTCGGGGTGACGAAGGTCGTCAAGAAAACGCTGGTCCGGAAAATCACCCTCTCTTCCGAACTCGTCCCTTTTCAGGAAATCGACGTCTATGCCAAGGAATCCGGCTACGTTCGCCAGCTCAACGTCGATTATGGAACGCACGTGAAGCAAGGCCAGGTGATGGCCGTCCTGGAGATTCCGGAATTGGAGGCGCAGCTCGATCTGGACCGCGCCGCCGTGAACCGGGCTGCCAACCAGGTCACGCGTGCCGAGCATGAACTGGCCCGCTACCAGGCCCAGTACAAGGCTGTCCACCTGCAATACACCCGCCTGAATGGCGTCTTCCAGACCCAGCCCGGCATTGTGGCCCAGCAGGAAGTAGACGACGCGCAAGGCAAAGACCTCGCCGCCTCTGCCCAGGTCGATGCTGGCCAGGCCGCCCTGGAAGCCGCCCAGGCCCAACTGGTCGAGTCCAAGGCGAAACTCGCTCAGGACCAGACCCTCTACGACTACTCCAAGATTCACGCTCCATTTTCGGGAGTCGTTACCCAGCGTTACGCCAACCTCGGCGCCCTGGTGCAGGCCGGTACTACTTCCAGCACGCAAGCCATGCCCATCGTGCGTCTGTCGCAAGACGATCTATTCCGGCTCGTGATCCCGGTGCCTGAATCCTATGTCCGCTACATCCGCGTTGGCGACCCGGTAAGCGTGCGCGTTCCCTCGCTCAACCGAACCTTCCCTGGCAAGGTCGCCCGATTCTCCGTCGACGTCCGCCTCGATACGCGCACCATGCACACCGAAGTGGACGTCAAGAATCCCGATCATGTCCTGATGCCTGGTCTGTACGCGGAAGCCGACGTTGCGCTCGAGCATCGTGAGGATATTCCTGCGGTCCCGCTCCAGGCCATCAATCATGAAGGGGACAAGACCACGCTCTACATCGTCGATCAGAACAATGAAATCGAAGACCGGCCCATCACGTTAGGTCTCCAAACCGCAACCGACGCGGAGATTGTCGCCGGGTTGAACCCCGGCGAGCAGGTAGTGATCAGCGATCGCAGCAGTCTCAGGCCGGGCGAGAAGGTTCATCCCCAGGTCGTACCCATTCTGCAATACAACGAAACAGCGCAGAACTAATCATGGTTCAGGTTGGCGCTCTGAAGGCGAGAGGATATGTCAGGCTTTTCGATTCGTAATCCTTACTTCATCATCGTGGTCTGCCTGGTCCTGGTGGTAGTTGGTGTCACCAGCCTGGTGCGGATGCCGGTTGATCTTTTCCCCACAATCAACCTGCCCGAGGTGGTTGTCGCCACCTTCTACTCGGGCATGCCGCCCCAGGATATTGAAACCGACATTACCGATCCGCTCGAACGTTTCTTTACCTTGGCTAGCGGCATCGATCACATGGAGTCTCGCTCATTGCTGGGCGTCAGCATCATCCGCGTGTACTTCCAGCCCGGGACCAACGCGGATGCCGACGTGACCCAGCTCTCCAATCTCGCCCTCGCCGACCTGAAACGTCTCCCACCCGGAACGCTGCCTCCGGTTGTGCTGAAGTTCGACGCCTCCAGTCTGCCCGTTTGCCTCGTGACCCTCAAGGGAGAAGGCTTGTCGCAGACTCAACTCCATGACATTGGACAGTTCGCCATCCGCAATCAGATCGCGGTGGTGAAAGGCGCGGAAATCCCCCCTCCCTTCGGCGGCAAGTATCGCCAGATCATGGTCTACGTCGACCCGTACAAGCTCGCGTCCCGGCAACTCAGCCCTATGGACGTTGTCAATGCGGTGAACAGCTTCAACCTGATCCTGCCCGCCGGCGACGTCAAGATCGGCAATTTCGACTACTACGTTTATTCCAACAGCCTGGTCAGCAATATGGACCAGCTCAACAAAATTCCGATCAAAACCGAGGGCGAATCCTGGGTCTCTGTAAATGACGTTGGCGAAGCCAAAGATGCCAACCAGATTCAATACAACGTAGTGCGAGTCGACGGTCAGCGCTCGGTCTATCTGCCCATCATGAAGCAGGGCGGGGATACCAATACGATCGAAGTCGTGAACGGCATTCGCGACATGATCAAGCACCTCTTCGACATCCCCAAGCAGCTTAAGGCGACCGTGGTGTTCGATCAGTCCGCCTTCGTCAAGGAAGCCATCAAAACATTGCTTCACGAAGGCTTGATCGGCTTGCTGCTCACCGGTGTCATGATCCTCCTCTTCCTCGGGAGCTTTCGTGCGACCTCGGCGGTCTTTCTCTCCATTCCGCTCTCGGCGCTGGCGACGTTCGTGGTATTGGATCTCGGCGGCAGCACCATCAACACCATGATTCTCGGAGGCCTCGCCTTGGCCTTTTCCAGAATCATTGACAATTCCGTGATCTCGCTCGAAAACATTTACCGTCACCTGGAGATGGGTGCTGCGCCGGTGGCTGCTGCCGAAACCGGTGGCAATGAAGTCAATCTCGCTGTCCTCGCCGCCACCTTAACCACGGTGGTGGTCTTCTTCCCGGTCACGTTTCTCTATGGCGTCAGCAAATTCCTGTTCACCGCCCTCGCGCTGGCGGTCGTGATCTCGCTCTTCGCCTCTTATCTGGTCGCCATGACCGTGATTCCGCTGTTCTGCTCCCGCTACCTGAAAGCGATTCCTCATGGCGGGCACGCAGCCCACCTTCCTTCCGATGGTGAGGCCAAGATGTCATGGTGGGAACGCTTCAACACAAAGTTCAATCACGGCTTCAATAAGCTGCTCGATGCCTACGAGCATTGGGTGCGGCGAGCCCTGTTGCGGCCTGGTCTGACAGTCGCGGCTCTGGTCGGCCTCTTCATTCTCAGCCTCGCAATTTACCCGTTCATGGGCGTCGCCTTTTTCCCGCAGACCGATGCCGGTCAGTTCACCATCAACTTCAAAGTGCCCACTGGAACCCGCATCGAAGTGACCGAGCAGTACGTGGCCAAAGTGGAAGACCTGATCCGCCAGGTCGTCGATCCCAAGGATTTCAAAATGGTGGTTTCCAACATCGGCGTAGTGCCAGATTTCTCCGCCTTGTACACCACCAATGCGGGCCCCTACACCGCTACCATTCAGGTGGAATTGAACGAATCCCATCGCGTTAGCAGTTTTGAATACATGGATCGTGTGCAGAAAGAAATCAGCACTCACTACCCCGACGTCCGCACCTTCTTCTCCAGTGGCTCCATGGTCGACGCCATCCTCAACTCGGGCAGGCCAGCGCCCATTGACGTCCAGGTGAGCAGTTCCCACCTCCGCGAGATTTATGGCATTGCCCAGGATCTCGCCGCCCGCATTCGTCAACTTCCCGGGGTTGGCGAAGTCTACATCCCGCAGGACTTGAATTATCCGGGATTGCGCCTCGATATCGACCGGGTCAACGCCGCCAAGTTGGGTCTCACGCAAAAACAGATCGTCGATAACGTCATTACCGCCCTGAACTCCAACGGCATGATCGCTCCCAATTACTGGGTGGATTACAAGACCGGCAATGATTACTTCCTGACCGTCCAATACTACGAGCACGGCCGGCCTGCCATTCACAACTTCGAAGATCTCACCAACATCCCGCTGCGCGCCCCCAATCTGAAGCAGCCCACAACGCTCGATTCCGTTGTTCGATTGCAGAATGTCCAGACTCCCACCGAGCTTGACCACTACCAGATCCAGCGCGTCACCGATGTCTACGTTACCCCGGCCGGGGAAGACTTGGGGAAAGTCAGCGACGAAGTGCAAGGCGTACTTAAAGACATGAAGCTTCCAGCCAGCGTGCGCGTGAACCTGCGCGGCATGGTCGAGGGCATGCAGCAGTCGTTCCGCAGCTTCGCGTTGGGCCTGTCGCTATCCGCCGTACTCCTCTACCTCATCCTCGTCGCGCAATTCCGCTCCTTCAAGGATCCGGTGCTGATCATGCTTGCCATTCCCATGGGCTTCATCGGCGTCATGTTCATTCTGCCCTTGACCGGAACGACCCTGAACGTCATGTCTCTGATGGGCGTTCTGATGCTGGTCGGCATCGCCGCCTCCAACAGCATCCTGATTGTCGAGTTTGCCCACCGCTTGGAGGAGCAGGGGAAGTCGGTTGAAGAAGCGGTCATCACCTCCTGTAGAGTGCGCCTTCGCCCGATTCTGATGACCTCCCTTGCCACCATCATCGGCATGGTGCCCATGGCTCTCAAGCTTGGGACCGGATCCGAACAGTACGCGCCGCTCGCGCGCGCGATCATCGGCGGCCTGACCGCATCGGTGATTCTCACTGTGTTTATCGTGCCTGCCGCCTACTTATTGGTTTACGGCAAGCGCCAAGAGGTGACCGAGGCCTAACACCGAGGATGGCCCGATCTTATCCCCTGCAAAAGGCGTATTCATGATGCGAATCCAGAACTCGATCTTGATGGGCACGGTCTTTGCAATTTTGGCTCTGCCCGCAGCCGCTCAGTCTAGCCTCGCTCTGCGGAGCAGCAATCGGCTGCCCTCCGCCCCTCTGCCCCAGGCAAGCTCGAATCCGAGCCCGCAGCTGCCGGCTAATTCGCCAGCCCCGCCCACTCCGCAAACGGGGCCCACGGGGGCAACGTTGCTTACCCTGAAACAAGCGGAACAGCTCGCCATCAAGAACAACCCCCAGATCTCTGTCGGCCGCCTGCTCGCCTTGGCGTCGCAACAGGTGCTCCGGGAGGTACGCTCGGAACTCTGGCCGAGCGCCGCGGGAGAAATCACCGGGGTCGCCGCGCAGTCCGGGAGCCGTGTGACGGCGGGTGCGCTCAACAACCCGATCATTTTTGAGCGAGCGGCGGCCGGAATTCAGGTTAGCCAGCTGATTACTGACTTCGGCCGCACCACGAACCTGGTGTCCAGCGCCAACTACACCGCGAAGGCGGAAAACGAAAATGCTCTGGCCACTCAACAGCAGATTCTGCTGGCGGTCAATAAGTCCTTCTACAGCCTGCTGCAGGCGCAGGCGGTTTTGACCGTCGCCCAACAGACCGTAAAAGAGCGCCAGACCGTCGCCGATCAGGTGGGAGCCCTTTACAAGAGCAAGCTAAAATCCGAACTCGATTTCAGCTTCGCAAGCGTCAATCTTGCTCAAGCCGAATTGCTGCTTCTGGACGCGGAAAACAACGACAAGGCCGCCCAAGCCACGCTCTCCATGGTGCTGGGCTATCCGAACCTGCAGAACTTTCAACTCATGGACGAGCCCAGTCCGCTCCAACCTCCCGCCAGCAATGTCGACGACTTGATCACGCAAGCATTCACGATGCGGCCCGAAATCCGTTCTCTCGAATATCAATATCAGTCGGCTCAAAAGTTTCAGACCGCAGAGCGCGACCTGCTTTTCCCAAGCATTCGAGCTTTGGGTGTTCTGGGAGTCACACCAATCGGAGATCCGGAGGTCGCTCCCAGCGGGAGCGCCTTCAGCAATACTTACGGAGCAGTGGGTGGGAACATGGAGATCCCGATCTTCAACGGCTTTCAGTACTTCGCCCGCTCTAAAGAAGCCAGTCTCCGAGCGCAAGCGGCCAACGAACGCTTGCGGGATATGCGGGACTTGATTTCGCGCGACGTTCGCACCAGTTGGCTCGATGCCAATACCGCGTACCAGCGATTGACCGTGACCCAGCAGTTGCTGGATCAGGCCAAGCTTGCCCTGAACCTGGCCCAGTCGCGCTACAACCTCGGGCTAGGCTCCATCGTCGAATTGAGCCAGGCCCAACTTCAGGAGACGCAGGCCCAAATCACGTTCGCGCAAGCCAACTATGACTACCGTTTGAGCCTTGCCGTTTTGACCTACGAGACCACGGGGATCTGAAAGTGAATCATTCGCGCATCCGCCACGCCCTCGGGGTGCCGCAAAAGAAGCACAACGGCCAGTTCGCAAGTCGCCGGCGGAGGAAGGTGCCTGCCATGACCACGCGGCAATGGCTGGTCCTCACCTTTAGCGTCGCAGTTCTAGTCGGTGTGATTTTTGTCCTTACCGTTTACTACGGGTCGGGCCGGTAGGAAAGTGTTTTCGGCGGGGACTGCGGGCGACTTCCTCCATAGTGATCTAAGAGTGATCAACCCCGCCACGATCGCTGATCGGTCGACCCAGATGCCGGCTAATACTTCACAATCGCTGCAAACGACTTGGGATCCAGGCTCGCCCCGCCCACCAATGCTCCGTCGATGTCAGGCTGCGCCATCAGGTCTTTGGCGTTGTCCGGCTTGACCGAGCCTCCGTAGAGAATTCGCGTGTTAGCTGCCGTTTCTTCGCCCAAGGCCTTCGCTGTCTCTTCTCGAATGAACGCATGGGCTTCCTCTGCCATCTGGGGTGTCGCTGTCTTTCCTGTGCCGATCGCCCACACCGGTTCATATGCAACGATGAGCTTGGCCGCTTTCTTCCCTGAGATCGCATGCAAGGCCCGCAGGCACTGCCTCCGCAGAACGTCTTCGGTCAGGTTCGCCTCGCGTTCTTCCAGTACCTCGCCGACGCAGACAATGGGCGCGAGTCCTGCTTCCAGCGCGGCCTTCAACTTGACGTTCACCACGTCATCGGTCTCCCCAAAGTACTGTCGCCGCTCCGAATGACCGATGATCACGTGCGTTGCGCGGACCGCCACCAGCATCGACGCGCAGATCTCTCCCGTAAATGCTCCTTCCTTCGCCCAGTGAAGATCCTGCGCCCCAATCGCGATATTGGTTCCGTTGACACTGGTAATCGCCGCGTCCAGATCAACAAATGGCGGGCAGACCACAATTTCATCCCGGTCATGCCCCGCAACCAGCGGAAGAAAATCGCGGAAATAGTCCCGCGTTTGATCCGGCGTTTTGTTCATCTTCCAGTTGGCAGCGATAACTTTTTTTCTCATGAAGAAGCCCTTTCAATTCGCAGGGGACCAAGCACGCCGGACTTGTGTAGTTTCTCCGCCACATTGGTGTAAACGCGGAGGGTTTGCACGTCAAACATTACGAAACGCACATGCATGAGGTGAGCCGATCTCTCCAGCGCTGCGGCCGTCGCGGGCAGCGCCACCTCTGCCGCCTCGGCGAGTGGATAGCCGAACGCCCCCGTAGAGATCGCCGGAAATGCGAGCGAGCGAACACCCTGCTCATCGGCAATTCGAATCGACTCTCGATAGCAACTGGCCAGTGTCTCGGCTTCGCCGCGCTTTCCGTCGGAGTAAATCGGTCCAACCGTGTGGACCACATATTTCGCGGGCAGTCTTCCCCCGGTGGTGAGCGCTGCCTTTCCGGCCGGCAGGCGCCCGATCTGCGCCACGATGCGCCGGCACTCTTCCAAAATCGCCGGCCCGCCTGCCCGGTGAATCGCTCCATCCACGCCGCCTCCGCCCAGCAGGGAAGAGTTGGCTGCGTTTACGATGGCCTCCGTCGTCTCTTTGGTGATGTCGGCAGGACCGTGCAGGTCGAGCAACCGATTCCCCGCGAGCACGAGTCGCATTGCGAAGTCGTTCACCGCACTCTACCTCACACGGATCAGTGCTTGTCGGTCAGCGCTTCCACGCCGGGCAGCTTCTTGCCTTCCAGAAACTCCAATGACGCACCTCCGCCAGTGGAGATGTGTGAGATCTTCTGAGCCACACCGGCCGCCCGGATCGCCGACACCGAATCTCCTCCGCCTACAATCGACGTGGCCCCCGCGTTCTCCGCGACCGCCCTGGCCACCGCGAAGGTGCCCTTGGCGAAGGGCGCAACCTCGAACACTCCCATGGGACCGTTCCAGACAATGGTTCGCGCGCGCCCGATCTCTTCCGCAAACTTGGCCACCGTCTTCGGCCCGATGTCGAGCGCCATCATGTCCGCGGGAATGGCCTGCCCTTCATCCACCTTTTGCACGCGCGCATTGGCATCAATCTTGTCCGCCACCACGTGATCGACCGGCAATAGAAATTTCAGCTTGCGGGTCTTGGCTTCCTGCAGAAGCTGCTTTGCCAGCTCGATCTTGTCTTCTTCTACCAGCGATTTTCCGACCTGCTCGCCCAGCGCCTTCAGGAAGGTATAGGCCATCCCTCCGCCAATAATCAGGGCATCCACCTTCTGCATCAGGTTCTGGATCACCGCGATTTTGTCGCTCACCTTGGCGCCTCCCAGAATAGCGACAAACGGCTTTTCCGGGTGCTCCAGGGCTTTGCCGAGATACTCCAGTTCCTTCTCCATCAGCAGCCCCGCGGCGGACCTCTGCGCGAACTTCGTAACCCCAACCGTGGAAGCATGCGCCCGATGGGCGGTTCCGAATGCATCGTTCACGTAGAAGTCGCAGAGCTGGGAGAGTTGTTTGGCGAAGGGCTCGTTGTTGGCTTCCTCCTCCGCGTGAAAGCGCAGATTCTCGAGCAACAGCGTCTGCCCTTTCTCCAGTTTTCCCGCCATCTCCTCGGCCTCGGGCCCAACGCACTCGGGACAGAAACCCACGTTCTCCCCGCGGGCCAATTCTTTGTCCAACAGCATGCGCAGCCGCTCGGCCACGGGTTTCAGACTCATCTTCGGGTTCGGCTTGCCCTTCGGCCGGCCCAGATGCGAGGCGAGAATCAACCGCGCCCCGTGGCGCAGCGCATACTCGATCGTCGGCAGCGTTTCACGGATGCGCGTGTCGTCCATCACCCGGCCGTCTTCCAGGGGCACATTGAAATCTACTCGCATGAAAACACGATGATCGTTCAGCGGTAAGTCACGAATCGAAAGCTTGGACATGGATTCCTCAAAGGCGCCAGCGCCGGCGGGACGACCGGCTCCGGCAACTCCTGGAGTCGCCGGAGCACGAGGGCAGGGAAGCGCGTCGCCTCGTCTTTTCCGCGCGCTTGGGCCGCTGAATTAAAGTCCCTTGGAGCCCAGGAAGTTGATCAGGTCCCGGACACGGCAGGAGTAGCCCCACTCGTTGTCGTACCAGGAGATTACCTTCACGCAGTTGCCGCCGACAACCAGTGTCATGGGCGCATCCACAATCGAGGAGCGCGAATCGCCGCGATAGTCCGTGGACACCAGTTCTGCTTCCTCATAGCCCAGGTAACCCTTTAACGGACCGGCTTCGGAGGCCGCCTTCAACGCGGCATTCACTTCTTCCTTAGTGGTCTTCTTCTCGACAAACGTCACCAGGTCCACCACGGAAACATTCGGTGTCGGCACCCGCATGGCAAACCCGTCGAGTTTCCCGGCCATATCCGGAATCACCAGCTTCAGCGCCTTCGCAGCTCCTGTCGAAGTCGGAATCATCGATAGCGCAGCGGCGCGCGCCCGGCGCAGATCCTTGTGCGGAAAGTCCAGGATCACCTGGTCATTCGTGTAGGAGTGGATCGTCGTCATCGTTCCGCTGGTGATCTTGAAGGTGTCATGGACCACCTTTGCCACCGGCGCCAGGCAGTTGGTGGTGCAGGACGCATTCGAGATGATGTTGTGTTTCTTCGGGTCATACTTGTCGTGATTCACACCCAGCACTACCGTGATGTCCTCATTTTTCGCCGGGGCGGAGATGATCACCTTCTTCACCGGCCCACGGAGGTGCTTCTTGGCCTCGTTGGCATCGGTAAAGCGTCCGGTGGATTCGATCACAACCTGCGCTCCGACGGACTCCCAGGGCAGCGCGGCAGGGTCCTTCTCTTTGAAGACCCGGATGTTCTTCCCATCAATCACGATGCAATCCGACCCCGCGGAAATCTTGTTCGGCAGATTCCCCAGGATCGAGTCGTACTTCAGCAGATGTGCCAGTGTCTTTGGATCCGTCAGGTCATTGACGGCCACGAACTCCAGGTTGGGGTCCTTCAATGACGCGCGCAGAACGTTCCGGCCGATGCGGCCGAAGCCATTAATGCCAACTTTGATTGCCATAGCTCCTCCCTAAATTTTATGAGGACGGTCCCACCGACTGCCGGGCGCCTTACATAAACAATCGATGTTAGCAGTTATCGATGGAAGGCGTAAACGTCAGACCGCACAGGATGAGTGTGATTTCCGCACGTCCCAAGTGTATCGACATACGTGAAACTCTCAAAGCACGCGCCTCTTCCTAAATCTGGAGCGCGATATCTGGTTTCACGATGCTCGGAGAGATTTTCCCCGCCCTAATCGGCATTTTTCACTGGATTAACAGCTCAAGAAAAATGTTCTTCTTGCTCCATAGGAAGGGAATTCGAGTCAGCCAATACTTGGTTCGCATCGTGCTTCGGGCGTGATCCCACTCCTCGGGCGGCAGGATCCGCGCCGTTGCCGGAAATTCGGCTCCGGTGACCTTGCCCCGGATGTTGCACGGAGCGATCCTGATTTTTGGATTATTGCGGATGCGTTTGTACTTGCCCGAATCGTTCCGCGTCATCACGTACAGCTTGCCGCCATCCTCCGCGAACCATACCGGGGTATAGACGGCGATTCCGCTCTTGCGAAAGCTCACCAGGCTGATGTACTTCTGCCCTCGAATCTCGCCAGGCATCGTCGGTAACATGTCCTGAATTGTAGTCCTCGAGTGTCCGTGTCCGCCGATGCTCCTCCCCTCTAAATCGAAGCCGCCAACGCCCCGACTGCCGCTGCTGGTTCGCCTGCATTGCCGCCGGGGATGCCATTGTGTTACAAGGCCTACATGCGCAAATGGATGCGCGAGCGCATGAAGCGCCGCAAGAAGCCCGAGGAAAAGCCGGGCTCCGAACCAAAGCCTGCACCGCTGCAGCCTGCTTATTTCGATGCAGATGCCGCGCCCCCTACACCCGACGAAACCAAGCCCGAAATCGCCGAACCCGCTGGGTCCTCGCTCGATGAAGCGGGCGATATCGATGGAAATCGGGCTGAATCCGCGCCGCCTGACGCCGGCGAACCCGGCCGCCGTCGGCGTCGCCGAAGGGGCGGACGCGGGCGAAGCCCCCGTGGTAGTAAGCCTCCGGTCGCGGTTGAATCCGCAGGCGCAGTCGAAGAGCCGCAAGCAGCCGAGCCCGTGGTTGCTGAGCGCGAACCGTCTCCTGCCCCTCCTCCATCCGAGAGCCGTCCTGCTGTTGTTCCCACGCCCCAGCCGCACCATCCCGCCCGCGGAGTGGTTGTGCTTGCAATCGGCTTGCCGGGTTCCGGCAAAAGCTCCTGGTTCAAGCGCCGCCAGGTCACCCCGCTATCGAGCGATCTGTTGCGCGCTCTGCTATTCGACGATGCGCAGGAGCAGCGCTTCCAGGATCTGGTCTTCTCCAATCTGCGCTCGATGCTCAAGGCGCGACTGATTGCCCGCCGTCCTATGAATTATGTGGATGCCACCAATCTGACCCCACATGAGCGGCACAGCTGGATCAAGCTGGCCAAGGATTACGGCTACGAAGTGCAGGCGGTCTTTTTCGATGTCCCGCTGGAAGTCTGCCTGGAACGCAATCGCCGCCGTCAGCGCTCGGTCGACGATGCGGTCATGCAACGTATGGCCGCCAAGTTGCGGCCGCCCTCGTTTGACGAAGGTTTTGCCAAAATCACGGTGGTGCGCGTTAAGCAGAAAGACGCCGCACCCGATGCAGGCTAGTGCCTGTCACGACTTCCGTCCGAAGCATGAGACTCTGTCAAGCGTAGAGACAGGCGTGTAGGGACAGGCGTGTAGGGACCGCCGTGTAGGGACAGGCGCCCTCGCCTGTCCTGCGGAGCGAAGCTCCGCAGTGCGGTCGATGAACTCTCCTCCAACCCAAAGTTCCGGGTACATCGACTCTCTTGGCGGTCTTTGCTGACGTTTGCGATCTCTGCGGTTCTAGCTTTTCCGTCACCAAGCTCAGATCGGCGGTCCCAGGCAATCCGTATCCCGCGTGTTGCGAAAAATGTTCAAGCGGCTAACGACACAAAAAACGCCGCCCGAACTTGGGCGGCGTTCTCATCCACCATCAGTTTCTTAGCGACGACCACCGGAGTGTCCGCCACCACTTGAGTGCCCACCACCGCCGCCGCTAGAGTGTCCACCTCCTCCGCCTCCAGAGTATCCGCCACGAGACCCGCCTCCACTCCAGCCGCCTCCGCCTCCACCGTGATACGAGGGTGCTGACGCCCGGTACGACGGTGAGCCGCCACCATAAGACCCTCGTCCACCTCCATAGGAAGGAGACGCATAGCTTCCTCCGCGGTACGAAGCTGACGGCGCCGAGTTCCGATATGCGGGAGCCGAGCTCCTGGATGCCGGTGAAGAATTCCGGTAGCTGGGCGACGGGCTATACCGGGCCGTGCTGTTCCCATAGCTCCCACGATATCCCGACCCGTACCCATTTCCGCTGTTGATCTGGCTGGCGGAACGTACCGCACCGCTCGGCCGCGGCACATTGTTCCGGGCAACCGTGGTTCCTTCCCGCCCAACGATCCCTGCATTGCGGCCCGACTCGAATGGCTGATTCCCAGCCGTGCGCGTCATGTTGCTGGGCGGCCGTGGAACGGAACGCTGAGCGCTCGTTCCGTTGGAACTTCCACCGAAGCGTGGCACCGTTTCGTTGGATGCCCGTAGGCTTCCGTTGCCCGACTTTCCAGGCATGGTTGCATTCGGAGGCCGAGGCACATAGTGCGACGGCGCCGAACCATTCCCGCCGAAAGAGCGGTTCGGTCCTTGCGCGATGCTGCGGTTGCCTTGCACGCCTGCATTCATTCCTGGCCGCGGCACGTTGCGCGAAGTCACTGAGTTTCCCGGGTCCATCCCCCGATTCGCTGCTTCTGTACCTCGATTAGCCTGCATTCCGGAGTTAATTCCCGGCCGGGCCACATTGTGGTTCGCCATGACCGGACTGTTCGTCCGCCCAAACGACCCGTTCCGTGTGACCACCGGACGAGACATACTCCGCGCTGGCGGCATGGCTGCCCGGCCTCCAGCATTGGCTCCCAGCACCGCTCCACGATTCGGCGTAATCCCGACCGAGTGCGTGACGGGCGCGCTGCGGATCTGATTGGGCGTCAAGTGCGCCGCCGTCCGCTGGACTGGCAGTCCATTCTGCAAGGTCCGCGAGGGCACCGCCGTGAATGCTCCGGGCCGGTTGAAATTCGCATAGTGATCAAACCGGTTCGGTGGATGTCCATAAAAGTTAGTGATATTCGTAATACGCGTATTGCTGATGTTCACCGACCGGAAGTATCCGAACCCGGAGTGATACCACGGATAGAACGGTTCGCCCCATCCCAGCGGGCACCAGCCGAAGCCCCCGCCAAACCCAAAGCCGAAGTTCACGCCCCAGCCCGGTCCACCAAACCACGCTACCAGAGCGGGTGCATAGACCGGGGTGACATACGCGGGTCCCGGCGCCCAGCCCCACGCCCCCCCGTAATAGACCCAGCGTCCATAGTGGAAGGGAGCAAAGCCCCACGAAGCATCATCCATCCAGGTCCAGCCCCAGGGCTCGACCCACGCCCAATGTCCATATCGATACGGCGCCCAATCCGGCGCGACTCGCGGCTCCCATACCGGACCATAATCCGGTGTTTCGGTCCAGACTCCGTTATTGTCGAGATCTTCGGACCCGATTACTCCCGGCGAAACGTACTGCGCCGATATCGACGAATCCTCGCGCCGATCGCGTACGCCGCACCAGCTGTCAAAGCCGTCAAAGGCGGGTGCCTCGGCCACCGTGTGCTCCAGCGTGTTCCCATTCGTGAAGCTCACCTGCTCATTCGCCTTGATCTGCACTGCTGGGCCGTTGCCCGTAGCGTCGCCCTCACCCTTGCGCACGGTCGCCACCGTCGTGTCCCCATTGGGGTCTACGTCGATGCGATAGTCACCCGACTTCTGTACCGTGAACGCGATGTTGGGCGTGTCAACTTCGTAAATCTCTCCGCCAAACAAATGCTTTACGTGCAGGTTCAGCGTGCCCTGATGCAATTCCACCTGCACCGTGCCGTTATCCACGTTGGTCAGCGTCAGGCTGCTCTCCGAACTCATGCGCAGCACGCCGCCCCCAACGTTCAATTCCGCCTTGGAATCTTTGTCCGTCCAGATGTTGTCAGAATTCGTAAGCGGGGTGTTAAGAGTCCCCTGGACCCAATCCTGGTTCCCCTGCGGCTGCACGGAAACCGACCCTTCCATATATTGGAGACGAGCGACGCGGCCTGGGGGCCCGTCCTCCGCCCAACCCAGCACCGCCGTCCACAGCAGAAGGAACAAGCTTGCGAAAATCACACGCCTTAGGTTTTTCATGGCCCATCACCTCAGGGAGCCTGACCTCCTGCTCCCGACCATGCGCGACTCGCGTCCGATGCGGTGGCGTGATCGCCTGGCCCCGACTACACCGGTATAAACCCATGTGCATTTGCTAAGTTGCGCTGGGGCAGAGGCTTGCGCGGATGCGCATGACAGGCCGAAAGTTGCTCAGGAAAGGACTTCCTGCCAAAGATTTATGCTATCTATAACTACTTTAAATACTTCAACATATCCTTAAATGCTGGAGTCCCAGATGACCCCAGTAACTCGTAGATGATCATCTCGGTCGAGGAGATCACGGCCCCCGCCGATCGCATCCGCTCCAGCCCCACATTGCGATTCCATTCCGTCCGGGAACTCACCGCGTCCGAAGCCAAATGCACGATGTAGCCCTCGCGCAGGGCGCCCAGCGCCGTCTGGGCAACGCAGATGTGCGCTTCCATGCCGCACAGCAGGACTGTGGTTCGTTGCCCGGGCAGATGGCGCAGGTTGGAGCAAAAAGCGTCGCTACCAAAACAGGAAAATGCCAGCTTGTCGATGGTCTGGTTCTGCGGCAGAAGGGAAGCAATTTCGGGAACGGTGTTGCCCAGACCCTTCGAATATTGCGTCGTGACCAGCGTCGGAATCTTCAGGATGTCGGCCAGCCGGATCAACAGCTGCGCATTGCGCACCAGCTGCTCTTTCTGAAAGATCGGTGGCAGCAGTTTTTCCTGGATGTCCACCACCACCAGCGCGCAATGCTCCGCCACCAGCGGCCTCCGCACGATCTCCGCGTAGTCGGTAATCTGCTGAATACTTCCCAGTGCGATTCCCATCGCCCCCTCCTTCCCTAAGCAAATTCTAGCGCGGGACCGTTGCCCGATCACTCCCAGACTCTGCACACTCGGCGCACCCTCTCCACCCTACCGATTGCGTCTGGTTGACCGCATACGGACTACAACTTAGAATCAAAAACGTCGGCGCACCGCGCATGCTGCCCCCTCGTTCAACGGCAGGACAGCTGACTCTGGATCAGCATATCGGGGTTCGAATCCCTGGGGGGCAGCCAAATCAAATCAATCACTTATCCCCAGAATACGCCCGCACGGAAGCACTTTTGAGAAGTATCGAAAAGGCTCGATTTAGCGCATTGCGGATCGCAGCGTACGGCACACTTACGGCACACTTACGGCACACTTACGGCACACCGCTTTGGGGTGAACCCTTCCGCTGGGACAATCTCGTTGGCACACTCGCTATTGGTGATTAATCGAGCTCACGCTACTTGAGATCCTTCCCCTTACTCGCGAAGACGACGGGGAAGTGCCGGGTCCAATCGGGTGCGTTTTTCTCCCGCTGCAATACCGATCACACTGTGGGCAGGTATAGCAGTTGGCCAGCTGTTTGGACGCAGTGTCCGTCGCGCGCCAGGACATTGGAGAGAAAACAATCTGCCAGAATGGGTCTGCGCCTATCAATCTTGCTGCGCCGCTGTGAGCAGGTGGATAATGAGTGGCAGTGTCGAAACCACAGCGCGCCACGAACAATAAGAAGCCAAGCCTGCGTTTCGAGGCAGTGAAGATCGATCCTCTTTTCGAGGTCCTCGACGCCGTGGCATGGCTGGACGCGCCGGGCACGAAAGAAATCGCACAGTACGCTGATATCGATCCCCGCACTGCGGGCAAGGTACTGAAGAACGCGCGGCTCATTGGTCTCGTGCAGTCCCCTGACGATAGTACTTACGTGCTCGCACAGCCGTACCCGTACAAGGGAACCCTTGACGAGAAGCGGAACGTCGTGCGCGAGGCGCTGTTGAAGCATCCGCTGGTCCGAAACATTCGCCAATTCATGGCCTTGGGTGATGACCTGCAGGATGCCATGCGGAAGGCGGCCACCCTGGCTGGTGAGAAGAATTATGACAAGACAGCCATCGCGCCGCTGGTCACGTGGGCCACGGGCGAGAAAGCGCTCGATCCCGCGGTGCGCGTCGAGGTACTGGTGAATAAGGCCGTGGCGGCGAAAGAGGCGCGCCACGTCGAGCATGCGCACGAGCGCGTCGCCTTCATCTCCCACAGCGCAAGGGACAAGGCCTTCGTGAGGAAGCTCGCGGCGGATCTCGTCGCCAGCGGCGTCAAGGTCTGGATCGACGAGCAGAATATCCTCGTCGGCGACTCCATCCCCGAGAAGATCGCGCAGGGGCTTGCCGAGTCCGACTTCTTTCTGATCGTGGTGAGTCAGAACTCGGTTAACTCGGAGTGGGTGAAGAAGGAGCTCAGCGGCGCGATCGTGCACGAGATCGAGCGGCGCAAAGTCACGGTGCTCCCAATCCGGCTCGACGACGCGCCCGTGCCCGCCACGATCAAGGACAAGCTTTACGCGGATTTCAGCCACTCGTACGAGGAGGGGCTCGAGAAACTACTCCGATCGATTAAGGCCAGGGAGGTCACCGAAGATGGCCGACGCTGAGAAAAATACCACTGCCGCAACAAACGCGAAGAAGGCGCCGAAGGGAGGGCGGAAGGGCGGGACCACGTTCCCTCGGATAACTTTGGAGAAGGCGCTGCAGTACTCCGATAAGCTCGTGAGCAAGACGCACACGGGCGGGCTACCCGAATCCACGATCCTCGCCGGCGTCTTCGGCACGAGCGGCCCAGATGGACAGGTGCGCGCCTCGGCGCTCCGTCAGTACGGACTCCTCGAAGGCGACAAGACCGCATACACGGCGACGCCTCTCGCGCGTGAGATTGATGCGGCGCTCGATGAAGAGAAGCCCGCGCTCCTGCAGAAAGCGCTCCTCAGCGCGAAACTCTTTCAGGAGATTTTCCAGACGTTCCAGGATGACACTGTCTCGCGCGCGAAGATCCGGCAGCGCGCGCAAGCACTCAAGGTGCACCCCGACTCAGCCGAAGAGGCTGCCGGGATTTTCATGGAGTCCGCTGTTACGGCGGGAATCGGCACGATGGACGGCGAGAACATCACTCTCCTAACGGCGGGCGCGGTGGTGGCCCCACCAGCGGCAGCAGCTACCGAGGAACTCGACGAAGGCGAGTCCATCGGAGAGCCCGAGATGCCACCGCTAGGCGATCTAGGCGCGAGTACAGGCGCGGCTGCGAAGAACGGCTCTGGGAGCGATCCACAAGGCCAGCCCCCCGCTGCGAAGAGCGTCGTCACAGTCAATCTCACGGTCGATTCCAGCAGCGATCCCGACAAGCTGGAGAAGCAGCTCAAACTTCTGAAGCAATTCGGGCTTGTCTGACGAGCCAAGCAAGCCACGGTACCCCACAGCTTTCGGCGTTAGTTATTCTCCTACCACAAAGAGTGCCTTTCAGCCTCGCATTGCTGCGCTCTAGGGGACTCTGCCGGAGTTCGATTCGGGGCCGTTGCTCCGTGGAAGGCACGGCCGTCAGGTAGAGACCTACTTCAGCGTGTAGCGCGCGCCGCGGCCCTTGCCGACTTGCACCAGGTAGTTATCGGTCGCCAGTTTTCGCAAATGCGCTTTGACCGTATTGCGGTTCGCCCCCGTGGACTCCTCGATTTCCTTGACCGAGATTTCTCCTCGCGTCTTTGCGAGTTCCAGTATCTGACGTGAGAGTGCCGGCAGGGACGAACGCAGAGCTTGTTCTTCTTTAACCTTCGCAGCGAGGTTGTTTTTCTGCTTGACCATCGTCCGAAGAAAAAACACAAGCCAGTATTCCCAGTTCTGCTTTCCTTTGCGGATCGTCTGTTGCGTGCGACGCAGCGCGAGGTAATAGTTGTCCTTGTTAGCCTCGATCACGCTCTCCATCGAGCTGTAAGGGACGTACCCGTACCCAGCGCGCAGCAACAGAAGAGTCGTGAGGACTCGGGATAGCCGGCCGTTACCGTCTTTGAAGGGATGGATGGCCAGGAATACCACAATGAAAATCGCTATCAGTATCAACGAATGCTGCGTTTCTTCGTTGAGCGATTCATTGAACCAATCGACGAGTTCTTTCATCCAACCTGGCGTTTCGAATGGCGTAGCGGTTTCAAACACAACGCCCAGACTCTTGCCATCCGGACCAAAAGCCTCGACATGGTTCGGCACTTTCTTGTAGTGACCGCGATGCTCCTGATCCTTGCTGCTGTATTTGAGAAGAACCCCGTGGAGCTGCTTGATGTGGTTTTCGGTGACCGTTATGGACTCGAAACTCTCGAAAACCATGTCCATCGCATCGGCATAGCCGGCAACTTCCTGCTCGTCGCGGCTCGCGAACGATTTTGCCTTTACGCCGGAGAGCAGCTTTTCCACTTCCCGGTCGCTGAGTTTTGCGCCTTCGATACGGGTGGAGGAGCCGACGCTCTCAATCGTGGCGATCCGCCTCAGGGTGGTCAGCTTTTCAGGTGCCAGGGACTCCATCACTTTCCAACGCCCTTTGAACTCATCGATCTCAGCAATGAGTTTCAGGATTTCGGGCGTGATTGCGATGCCCCTGATTTCGTGGGTACGGATATCCATTTATACCCATTTTTACCCGATTGCTACCCAAAGGCAAGAAATATCCATTTGCACCCGTTTATACCCACAGCCACCTTGGAGACCGACGGGCTGATACGGTCACTGCACTTCACAAGTGGCCAGTCCCAGGATGCCGCGCTTGACCGAAAAGATGACAACCCTACGGTCACTCCAGGCAGCAAAGAGATCGGGACTGATCCTGACTAGTGCATCCGCCTCTGCCGGAAGGCGTGCAACTTCGACAGATTTCCAGCCTTCTCCATTCGGCCTCGTGATGTGAAGTGCGTAGCCATAAGCGAGGCCCATATGTGCTAAGCCGAACAAAACCACAGGCCCATCTTCATCGGGCTCAATACCAACCACGTTGTCTCTCTGAATTGACTCGGATTTTCCGTTCTTAGGTCGCCAGACAAGCTCGCCGCCCCACTCGCCATGATTGCTACCCATAAACCGGCCTTCCGGCAACTGGAATTCGATGTCGCGGTGATCGGATCTTGGAAACCCGAAAGATATATCCTCCCATTGCCAGCGCTTGCTGGGGCAGTCCGAAACTCTTTCAAGAACTTCACGATCAATCACAAACGGGTTATCACCGTTTTCAAAAGGTCGCGAGAATTGCGATGGGTGGGGAACACGCCCCACTGTGGAGAGCGCCTCGGATACGTGCTTTGCTTTTGCCCGAACTTCAGGCAGCCAGTGCTCGGACGCTATTCGTTCCATGACCGGTACAGCCGACCTGTCACCGAGCCATCCGAGGCTCCGAATTGCTGCATAGACCACACGCCAATCCGACGAATTCATCGCCTCTTCAATTTGAGGAATCGCAGGTTCAAAACCGACTTGACCAAGGGCGGTGACTGCATAAGAGCGCTCGGTCCCATTCTCCGAGACCAAGAAGGACATCAATTTCGGACCGACTTCGCGACCACCTTCACCGTACGAAGCTACCTCTTCCAGGCATTTCAGGGACGCCAGTGCAAGCGGATCGAATGGAGCTGCACTCGGATGACAGGCCACCGCAACGTCCTCAACCACCACCATGTCACGCACAGACCTTAGAGTGAGATCCGCTTGATTCCGAATCCTCGGGTCAGGATCATGATTGAGATTGTGGAGTCCGTTACACGCTGGTCTCGCTTTATCCCCGATGGCGGCGATTCCGCGCAGCGCACCGAGCCTTGCTTGAATAGGTTGTTGTTTGTCAGCAGCTAGAGCTGCCCATCGGGAAGCAAATGGTAGAGCGGCTGCGTCCATCTCTCGAATGATCCGTGCAGCTGATGGGGCATTCTTGTCGCTTTCGAGAACGGGAAAAAGATAGGGAATCGCCTTCGCGCCCAGTCCTGCCAGGGCAAAGTCCGTCTGGTTTTCACTGCCCTTGGGTAGGTCTTGGACGAGTGCCCGAATGGCATCGGGAGTGCCGATCTCGCCAAGTGGTCTCGCTACCCAACCTCCTGATTGTTTGCGCAGTGCCTCGCGGAGTTTCGGCACGTCAGACGGCACCCACGAATGCCACTCGGAAAGGATCGCACCCGCTACGTTGCGCCAACCAGGATGATCCCCTGTCGCTCGCTTCAACAACTCATATTTCGCTGAATCTCCGAAACGGCGGAGTTTGTCCGCGAGAGCCTTAGCATTGCTGCCTTCACCATCATCCTGAGCTGGGACGACCTCATCAATGAGTTGTAAACAGGCCTCAACTGAAGAACAGTCATCCAAGCCGCGTGGCACCTCGATGGCGGAAGCGGGCCATACCAGGATTGAAGCAGCCAAATAGATCGGTAATCGCCAGCTCAAAGAACGCCCTCTGTCTTGATTTTGACACCATCATGGAGCGAATGGCACGGGGACCACGTCGGCACGCTCGCATAGCGCGTGACCGTCTCTACCGACTGGACAAGTGCACAGAGTTTTGCAAGATGCTCAGCGCACCATTTCAGGCATATTGATCCGCAGTAACTGCCCCCTGTATGAGACGTAGATCTTGTGTTCACTATCATCAACCCACATCTGATCGCTGCTGAATGCAAGTCCTGGAACTCGCAGTACCGGTGTGAAACTGAACTCGGCAGCGGAGTACAACCCGATCGCGGTCGCCGCGTCTGCGTTGCGATAGATGGCTGCCCACGATCGACCGGGATTCTTGGCATCCTGCAGAGGTCGTGCACCAACATCTTCGAGGGGCGAGAACTCTCCGTGAGCAATCTCTCCCTTTCCGGTAGATGCATCGACCAGCCAAAACTCAGGCGTGTCGGGACCCACTGGCTTGCGACCATCGCTGTGTTCGCCCTCCTGATACCGAACGACCAAGACTGCTCCTCTTGCAGAAACATAAGTGAGGGGCTTTATCTTGTCGGCTTCAGGGATGTCCAATCGAAAGCTTTTTCCAGTGCTCAGGTCTACTCGCATCACAAAGTTCGGCTGCGCCCATGTATCCTTGCATCCGGCCAGGAGGGCCCATTTGCCATCAGGAGTGATTACCGGCCACAAGAACTCACCCTCTATGATCAGCTTCGGCTCTTGGCCTCGCGCGAACTGCCATAGACCACTTTTGTCATTCAGCTCTGCCAGACGATAGGTCATTCCACCGGCCGTCAGAGGCCAGACTTGTGAGTTGTTCCCTCGCTCCTTACGCTCGGTCTCCAGCGTCGCGGGCACAACTCCGTTAGAGTCATCCTTCGGGAAATAGCCTGGCGGATCGACAATGCTCAAACGATCATCGCGCAATGCAACCCACGTTAGCTCTTTCGGTAGAGAGGCCACTCCCTCGATATGCCATTTACCATTGTTTGTGAAGGCCTCACCCGAACGCTCATTGGGGTACACAGTCAGTCGCAAGTCCGCGCCCTTCTTCCAGGGTCTGAGTGCAAAAAATCGGTTGTCAGCGACTAGTACCTCGAAGCCAGGAATCTTGTCTGCCATTCGATAGTGGAGATCGAGGTGCGATGTTGCCAACAAATCCCAGAACTTCTTGCAGAGCCGGTCGTATGCTGACCCTCCAGATCCTCCCGATCCGGGATTGTTCATAAAGACACGCCTACCGCCATCTTGGTTCACATGGACGTATTCATATTGCATTCCGTCCCAAGCGGCGAGGTTCAACGGGCCAAGCTCCTCAACGCGGTTGTTGTGCATGAAAAGTTGAAGCTGGTTCCATTCATCGATGGTGAGCTTGCGGCTGTAGTATCGCGACGGATCTTCTACAAATCGGATTTCCGCTCCGGCAGTTGGGTCAGAGCGAACAATGATCTGACCAGCATTTCCCCAATAGCCCGCCGACAACAGTGCAAGGATTTGTGTCCCCTCACCGGATGTCCTGATTTCGTCTCTGAGCTGATCCTCAAGGTTGTTGAAGTCTCGGAACGAATGGTGTCCAGGGTCGAAAGATTGCCGAGCACCTACGATTCTCGCCTCTCCCTTGTGTCGTTCAAGGTAGAGCTTTCGAGCTTCCAGGCTGTCGTCAGCTTCCAAGTAGGCGTCGATGGCAGTCAGAAGGATAGTGTCATCGGATGCCCGCAGTTTTTGCACGGCCCGAAGGGAGAGTTTCTCTCGCACCAATCTCGCGCTCGCAAGGAGCGCTTTCTGGGCATCCACGTCACTCTTGTTGTTTAGAATCTCAGATTCCTTGCCCTGATCGGCTAGCAAAACGGCAGCACAGCCCGAAGCTATGCCAGCGTGGCCTAGCGCGTCACGAAGTTCCGGAGCAACAGTTTTTTGCAATGAGTCGCGCCGTTGGAGAGCGGAGGCAAGAGCGTCAGCCGTTACGGAGCTATCCAGTATGCCCCGGACTGTGGCTCGGTCCGCGACCCGAGAGGGCCACTCTGCGATCAAAGATTTCAAGTACGACGCCAATGCCGTGTCCTGGGACTTTAGTACTTCAGCACGTTCCACCAGCAGTTCGACCGCATCGTCACTCTCCGGGCCCTGATGCGTGATAAACGCGCCTAGGGCTACCTGGGCAGGAACTACAATCTTCCCGTACGAGTACTCAGACGAATCCCACTTCTGCTTGCCTTCAGGAGTGAGAGTAAATTTCGCATAGGCTTCAACAGCCTCGGCAGCTTCTGCCGGAGAAACGCCACCGCATGCAATTAAACCGCTAATAATTCGCCGCCGATGGTCGGCCTCTTGTTCTTGCTCCAGGGCGGAGCGCAAGGCCGGAATCGCACGTGGGTCCTTGAAGTGAGCCAGAGACTCAGCCGCGTAGGACCGGTCATATGAATCGCCTTTCTCCGTCAGAACTGCAATCAAGCCGGGAATGCTTTCCTTCATGTCAAGACGGTCCATGCTCTGAATCAATCGAAGCCGGTCACGGGCGGAGGACCAGTGCGGGTCCATCAACCATGGGAGCAGTGGGGTCAGAGCATCCTTCCTGGCAGAGGTCAGGTTGAAACGGATGAGGCAGGAAACAGCAGCGTCATGCGCGACGCTATCGCTATCCCCCAGTAGCCGCGTCATTATGGGGATCCAGTGATCGGGATCGCGGTCAACTAGAGTCGTTAGTGGCTCACGCAGGTACATACCGTCGTGCATCTCACGAAGACTTGGGTCGTGAAATAGCGTCAGGTACCACTCATCTCGCCCGACCCATTCAGTTTCGAGGAGAGCCTCTGCCGCCTTGTCACGGCAATATCCCAGAGCTTTCCTGTCCGCGACCACAGCCTGCAGCGCTGATCGAAGCGTCGCCGCCGATTTCTGATCCCCATTCGACGCGGCGTGGCGGTAGATCAGGACGCGAGCTAGAAGAGCCGTTCGCGGCGCTTTTCCTGAGGCGAGCATTTTTAGTATCACTTCTGCGCGCGACCAGTCGAGGGCAGCGAGTCCTTCTAGATCCTCGGAATGTTCAACGTACCCGCCTTCGTCGTCATCTTTCGCCTCTCGTGCATCAGCTACAAGATCATCGCGAAAGAAGTCGCTATGCAGTTCAAGGTGCTTGCGAACTTTGTTTCGCCAATCATCACCAAAGCGCGCCCCGTTCTTGTCGTAAACAACCTTGATTCGACCGCTAGATTCGTGATCTTGGGGCAACAGCGTTAGCAACGACGGCATCAGCTCGGGTTTGGTCTCACAGAACTCCAGGAGCCTGCGTTGCACATTCGCACTTGGTCCTGATTCATCCGAGCTACTCTTCTGTGCCCAGTACCGGCCCAGAACATCCAACGGAGCGTCGTCACCAGGAGTAGAGAACTCGGGAGCGTGATAGCGATTGTCCTGCGGCAGTTGCTCACCGGGTATGCCGGCAGGCGGTGGAGGTGCAGGAAGTTTGAGCAGTTCCGTGACCAGCTTGTCGGAGGCCGAACCACCTGCACGCGATGATTGACAATAAGCAGATGTGAAACAGAGGAGCAAGCTGCAAAACAGCAGTTGAAGACAACTTTCGACAGGAAAACGAAAGCGGCTCATAGGTCCTTCCGTTATCTATTGACACCGACTACGAGCAACTAGCTTCCATATCAACTGGAGAGCGACATCTGATTGTAGTGCCGTCCAGGGAGAAGCACTATGTAGTCAGCTCCATCCCCCCAAGAGAGTGCCAAAGCTCCAGAAGAGGTGCCCGCCCTAGATTCGTCGGTGAAAGGCGGAATAGCCCTCCGTCTCTGCCATCAATCTAAAGTTTTCACCGCTCAACGATAATGCGCAATCGAGGAGCTTTGATCGTTGGTTCCTCCATGGTCCACAAGGGGAACTTCGAAATCGGATCATGGGCCAGGAACTCCTTGATGAAACTACGGGATATGAAGCTGTTGTACGTGACATCAATGTCGTAGTCGCCCGGTTTGCTGACGATATCGCTAACTTTGATGTCATCCGCAAGACCGTAAAATCTCCCTGGCGCTAGCTTCACGAACTGGTACACGTTGCCTTCTTTCGGCGGAGGCGGAACGCAGTCGAAAAGGAAGTCGCCATGAACTGCTGAACCATCTGAGGTCTTGACGTACATCGACA